>Ga0233438_10000015_pt1 | contig 249091 bp, 247 predicted proteins | sample SI_123_September_FD_182720 | JGI IMG/M metagenome (GOLD analysis project Ga0233438, IMG submission 182720) | Seawater microbial communities from Saanich Inlet, British Columbia, Canada - SI_123_September2016_10_MG | ecosystem: Environmental > Aquatic > Marine > Inlet | place: Canada: British... | reverse complement strand
TTGAAGCGTATATTAGTCAATATCCCAATGGGTATAATCCATATGATTCCATGGGCGAATTTTATTTTGCTCAAAAGGATTATGAAAATGCAAAAACGTATTATAATAAAGCATTGGATATCTACCCCGCTGCAAATTCTGCATCCCGAAAATTAGAAGAAGTAAATGCACTAACTGCAGAATAGAAATTCTTTTTTTATCAAAATGAACCCTCCTAAGCCGAGGGTTTTTCTTTTTGATCCATTCTCCTTATCTTAGGAGTTCTATTAATCATAAATCAATTTAAATGAAAAAATTATTTGTCATTGCTTTAGTGTCATTTATTGTTTCCTCATGCAGCAATAATGTATACCAAGCTGAATTTGAAAAAAATACTGAGATTGCAAAAGCATATTTTAAACTTCATGAAGAAGAAAATGCAGAAGCAATGTTTGAATATTTACATCCCGATATGGAATGGCATATGCCAGTCTATGGAATGGGGATGGCAGGGATAGAAGAAGTTAAGGCTGCAATCCTTGGATACCAGGCGGAATTCGATAACATGAAATTTGAAGCGGATTATTGGTTGCCGGGAGTCAATACTGAAACTGGTGTTCCTGACGGAAGTACACGTGTCTATGGCACTTGGACTTCAATCAATACCCAAACAGGAAAAGAGACCGTTTTGACAGCATACCATTCTTTTGAATTTAAAGAAGGTAAAATATACAAAGGAGGGGATTGGTTTGATCTGGGTGGTATGATGAGTGCAGTAGCCCATAAGAATCTTGTCGTTGCTGAATTTGAGATTTTACCCGGAAAGGAAGAAATTGTTTTTGCCGCTATGGATAATCCAGAAATAGGCTTAGATATTACTCGAAACTACAAAGGCTGTAATTCATTAGTGAGTACCTACAATAAAGAATCTAACACACTTTTTGTTATGTCTGAGTGGGATTCTTATGAAGAGTATGACGCTTATTTGAAATGGAGATCTGAAGAGTTTACCGATTTAGGAGAAGCAATAATCCCATATTTAAAAGGAGGTTTAAAAGGTTTTAAAGCATTTTATCCCAATTCAGATTACAAAATTTATTAAATATATTGACCCGCCCTCGTAAAGGGTTTTCTATTCCAAAGGAGATTTTCAAAAGAGGATCTCCTTTTTCATTCAATCGGATGATAGGATCTTGTTTGTTTTCAACATAAAACCATCAATTTTCATCACGTATCCGATCTTCTTCTTGAGTAGAATTTCTATCGGTTTTACTTTTACTGAATTTTGATCCAAAGGTATAGACAAGACGAAGTTGAATATTTTGTCTTGAACCATTGCTCTCTACTTCTGCATTAATATTTCCATAATTGATAGCACCCACAAACCCTCTGTTAAGTATTTTACTGAATCCTAAATTCACTTTTAGTTGATCGTCTAAAAACTTTTTCCCAAATGAAAAATCTAAATCCGCAAACCAACGAACCTCTAAACCCTCATCTAAAGCCCCGGTTCCATAGTTACCACTCATTTCAAAATTCACATCATAAGGAAAGTCATAGCTTGCTTGAGTAAACCAGATTAAACTCCATTTATTTAGGTCAATAGAATAGTTTTCAGATTGAAAATCGTTGTTAATAACAATGAACCCAGTAAATCCTTCAACCCCTTTTATAAAATCTAAAGGTCCAAACAATCTAAAATTCCAGTTTGCATTGTTTTCAATATTCACCTCCATTTGCCGGATTTGAGCCGAAGTATCATCCTGCTGAATTAATTCGAATATGGCATCTTCTGTACTGCTATACCCAACGGCAAAAAAAGGTTGTCCCTCATAGGTTAAATTAAACTGATATTTATTGGTGTAGGAAGGTGTTAAATTTGGATTTCCCTGACTTGCCGAATAGGGGTCTAAAAACTCAGCGAAGGAGTTTAAACTGCTGTATGAAGGTCTTCGGATTCTATAGCTATAGGAAATATTGGCACTTATGATTTCAGATATTTTTCTACTAATGGAGGCGCTTGGGAATATTTTTTTAATGGGTCTTTTTTTAACACTTGAATTAGGCCTTCCATTTTGCGTGAAAATTGATTCTCCGTCTGTATTACTGCCTTCGTATCGTGCTCCCCCCGAGAAAGACCAATTACCGACTGTTGCATTGGCTTTTGAATACAAAGCAAAAATCGTTTCCTCAATTAAAAACTGACTGCTTTCATTTTCATTAAGTTCAAAAATGCGTTCCCCATTCTCACTAAAAGATTGTAGGTCATTGTCTGTTCCCACCTCAGCATATCGAGTACCTAGACTCAATGTTAGTTTATCTGAGAACGTTTTTGTGTAATCCAATCGATAAGTTTTAATATCATAGCTTCCTGCTTGAATGTACTTTCTATTTACAAAAGGAATGGTACTTCCCTCAACATCAGAAAGAACATTGGTGTTGTCATTTTTAAAATGGATGTAATTCAAATCAATCAGTAGTTTATCGGTATCCGTCTTGTATTCGTAATAGGGATTCAAATTAAAATCAAATCGATCAATATTAAACTTGTTTTCAGAGAATAAGATGTTTGAAGCAGTCGCATTGGAGATGCGAGTTTTACTGGAGGCTATCCGATCTGATTGTCGGGTATTATAACGTCCTCCAACTCCAATAATGTTTTTATCATTGATATGATAGTCTATAGTGCCACTCATTCTAAAGTTACTTGGATTATAGGGCTCAATGGTTTCCTGATCATAGGTTTCGTTCCCCACCTTTCTCACTAAAAATAAGTCGTCTCTCCAAGTAGGTTTGGAATGATTGATGCTTCCCTGCCAATTCAGTTTATTTATATAACGCGCAATCGAAACCCCTGTTCCGTATTCAAACCCCTGATCTTCTCCTACCCATGTACTCAGGTTCCCATGCGTTCCTAGGCGAACGTTTTTCTTTAAAATTATATTGATTATGGCACCCGTACCCGAGGCTTCATACTCAGCTCCCGGTTGTTCAACTACTTCTATTGTTGCAATATTATCCGCCGGAAAATCGCGAAGCAAGGTTTGTATATCCATGTATGCTGTTGTTTTTCCATTAATAAGAATAGTAACCCCACTGTTTCCAGCGATGGAGATTCCATTATTGGTAACCAGAACTCCAGGGATCTTCCGCATTACATCCTGTAAACGGGTATTAATCAACTCGGAATTCTCTAAATCAACAACCAACTTTTCAGCGGTCTGGCGAATTACTGGACGCTTACTTTTTACAACTACTTCGTTCAAGCTTTGTGCTTCTTCAGCTAAAATAAAATCAGCAACTTTATTCTTGAGTAATTCAAATTCTTCTGTTTTTTTTGTCTCAAAACCCAAAACAGAAACCTCAAGTTGATAGGTTCCGTTTTCAATATCCTCAAAAAGATAGTTGCCCTTATCGTCAGAAACGACTCCTTTAATATAAGTCTCATTTCCTTTTTGTAGGAGAATGATGTTTGCAAATGACAATGGAGAATTTAAATTATCGGTGATTTTTCCACGGATGGAGTTCTGTGCTTTTGTTGGGGAAAATACAAATACAAAAAGCAAGCAAAGGATAAAGTTTTTCAAAAGGAGTATCTATGTTAATTGGTTTTGAGAGGTTAGAAATAAAAAAAATACGATTGTTAAATGTCAATAGTATTATTTACTTATTTCAAACAGTTACTTCAATATAGACGTAACTTTTCTTAAAAAGGTTACAAGTAGGGATGACTTTTTTAAATATTTGGTCAGTAAAGTATTCATGTGGTTTTTGTTCAATTGAATTTTTAGCATAATATGTAGTAAATCTCATCAATCCAGTTTAATTTTATACTGATGAAAAAACAAGTAACTGTTTTTGGAGCATCGGGTTTAGTTGGAAATTTTTTGATTCAAGAATTGCTCAAAGAGGTCTCAGTCACTAAAATAAATTTAGTTTCCAGGAAACCTATTCCAAGGGCTCATGAAAAAGTCGTTTCACATGTCATTGATTTTTCAAATGAGACGGAAATTGAAAACTGTATCAGAAACAGTACAACTGTCTTTTCAGCGATAGGAACCACTCAGGCTAAGGTGAATGGAGACAAAGTAGCCTACAGTAAAATTGATTACGATATCAATCTGCGAATTGCTACGCGCTGCTTGAAACTGAAAACTCCACAATTTCAATTGGTTTCATCGGGAGGGGCAGATGCCACAAGTTCTAATTTTTATTTAGGGTTAAAAGGAGAAATAGAGCGTGATGTATTTGATTTAAAGCTGCCTTCAGCCATCATTCTCAGACCATCTCTTTTGATCGGTAAACGCAAAGAGTTTCGTTTTGGTGAACGAATCGCACAATTATTAATGCCGCTATTTTCATTTTTATTTCCTGTAAACTATAAGCCTGTAAAAGCGAGATGGGTAGCCGAAAAAATGAATGCTTATGCTAAATTAAGTTTGCCCGGAAATCATATTATTTCAAATAAAGAGTTTTTTGAAAAAATGTAATTATTGAAAGATTCCATGGATTACTTTAAATTCATCCATCATCTGATTTTGCAACGGGTTTAGGTTAAAAATTCTCTAGAGATTTTGCTGTATTTAACTTTGTTAAAATCTTGAATCACTAAATCAGCTTGACTATAATCTTGATTTTTTGAATGTTTACTATCATAGCCTATACAGTAAATTCCAGCGGCTTTAGCTGCCGTAATCCCATTAGTGGAATCTTCAATTACCAGGCATTCAGATCTTGAAAAACCAGAGGCTTGGGCTGCTTTGATAAAAATTTCTGGATGCGGTTTTGAGGCTTTTAAATCAGCTCCACTCAGTTTGGCAGTAAAATAGGGATCCAGATCAAATCGCTTAAAAATCCGATTAATATTTTCCATTGAGGCAGAAGACGCTAAAACTAAGTTGAGGCCATTTTCATGATAGTTTTGTATCAATTCCAAAACACCGTCTAAGAGACTAAAATCGGTATCATGCTCAAAGAGTGGAATAAAATGTTTTCTTTTTGAAGCAACGAGTATTTCAGGGGAAACTTTTAGCTTAAATGTCTCACAAATTTCCTTACAAATAGGCAGGGTAGCTTTGCCAGTAAAAGAGGCATAAAATTCTTTTGAAACATCAAGGTCAAATTCCTGAAACATTTTCTGATACGCTCTATGGTGAAGAGGTTCACTGTCTACAATGACTCCATCCATATCAAATAAAACAGCTTTTAACATTGAATTATTTTACTTGGGTTTAAAGGAACGTTATTTGAGTTCAAAAGACAATTTTTCTTTTACATTCGAATTAGTTCCAACAAAGACATGAAAGGTTCCAGGCTCAGCTTCCCATTTTTGTTTTGCATTGTAAAATACTAAATCAGCCTCTTTGATGGTAAAAGTTACTTTTTGTGATGCACCGGGTTCTAATTCAATGGTTTTGAAGCCTTTCAACTCTTTTACGGGACGTATAGCACTTGCAAAAGGATCTTGTATGTAGAGTTGAATAATTTCTTTACCTTTAACTTTTCCTGTATTTTTTATTGTAATAGAAGCCTCTATTTTGGAGTTTTTTGTCATTTCCTTTGCGCTCAATTCAAGTGACGAATATTCAAACTTGGAATAGCTTAATCCAAAGCCAAAGGGAAAGAGCGGATCATTTTCTTCATCCCCATAATGCGACCAAAAAACACTGCCGGGATCTTCTCCCTCAGTACCCGGCCTTCCTGTGCTTTTATGATTGTAATAGATGGGAACTTGACCAACGCTTCTGGGGAAACTCATAGGTAATTTTCCACTGGGGTTGTACTCTCCGTATAAAACCTGGGCGATAGCATGACCACTTTGTGTTCCCAATTGCCAAGCCTCTACAATTGCTGGGATATTTTCAGCAGCCCAATTTAAAACTAAGGGACGTCCGTTCATAAGGACCAGTACAATATTTGGATTTACGGCTGCTACTTTTTCCAACAGTTCTTGTTGAAACCCAGGAAGATCTAACTTGCTTCTACTTCTTCCTTCCCCAGACTGGAATCCATGCTCACCCAAAACCATGACCACGACTTCAACTTTTTGGGCTAATGCGATAGCTTCTTCAAAACCGGTTTTGTCAGTGGTATTGATTTGAACTTCTTCATGAAAGCCATCTGGAGTTTTATTGATTAATTTCACTCCTTGCGCATGGCTGATGTTGTTTCCTTTATAGTTTTGTAGTCCTTCCAGTACCGATACCGCAGTATTGTCATCGGCTCCTATTCTCCAATTTCCAAGTGGACTGTTTTTGTCCGCAGCCAAAGGACCGATCAATCCTATTGTTACACCTTTCTTTTTGAGGGGAAGAATTTCATTTTCATTTTTTAAAAGTACGATTGATTTTTTTGCAACCTCGAGGGCTGCATCCATGATTTCTTTGGAACCTGTAATTTCTTTTTCTCGCTCCTCATTACAATAACGATATGGGTCTTCAAAAAGGCCTAATTCAAATTTAACACTGAGTATTCTACGAACGGCATCATCAATTTGAGCAATAGAGATTTTATTTTCTTCAATAAGTTTTTCAAGTTCATAAATATAAATAGAAGATTCCATATCCATATCAGAACCTCCCAAAAGAGCTAATTCTCCAGCATGATTATTGTCTTTGGCATATCCATGCTCTATCATTTCTCTGATAGATCCCCAATCAGAAACGACAAATCCATCAAAATTCCATTCTCCTTTGAGAAGATCTCTTTGAAGGTAGGCATCTGCAGTGGCAGGAATTCCATTTAAATCGTTAAATGAATTCATGAAGGTTTTAATTCCTGCATCTGCTGCAGCCTTAAAGGGGGGCAATACAATGTTGTGAAGGGTATTTAAGCCGATATCAACTGTATTGTATTCTTTCCCTGCTTCAACAAACCCATAGGCTGCAAAATGTTTTGCTGTGGCTGCAATCGTGTAGGGAGACGCAAGATCTTCCCCTTGAAAACCTTTGACTCTGGCTGCTGCAATTAGGCTTCCTAAATAGGGGTCTTCTCCCGCACCTTCCATGACTCGACCCCAACGTGCATCACGAGTAATGTCAATCATGGGAGCAAAAGTCCAATTGATTCCTGCAACTGCGGCTTCTTTTGCAGACAGCTCGGCGGAAAGTCGAATAGCTTCTAAATCCCAGCTTGCAGATTCAGCGAGGGGAATTGGGAAAACAGTTTTATAGCCATGAATCAAATCAAAACCAATGATTAGAGGAATTCCTAGTCGAGATTTTTCAACCGCAATTTTTTGTACTTCTTTTACCTCTTTAACTCCTTTAACATTTAGCATGGAGCCCACCCAACCATTGGAAAGATGATTGTATTTGATTTTGGAATCACCCCCTTCCGGAACCGGACCCGTAATATCCCAAAAACCATTGTATTGATTCATTTGTCCAATTTTTTCTTTGAGGGTCATTTTTGAAAGCAAGTCTGAGACTTTTTCATCAAGGGTTTTTTGGGCAATTGAAAAGGTGCTTAATAAAAGTGCTGAGAGAATAAGTTTTAATTTCATCTTGAGTTGAATATTGGTTGCAAAATAAGTGTCAAATATAAAGAATAGAATACGAGTAACATTTTAAAATTAAAATTCAATGTTTAAAACTTATTCAAGTTTTATTTCGTTTTGACTGAAAAGCATACAATAACTATTTAGGAAATTTTTAGACGCAGAGCCTTTTTTGATCAAAGGGGTTGAACCCCAAAAAAAAGACAGTGGTGAAGCTTGGATGAATAAAGCGATGCAGGAAGAGTTCTTAGGTTGAGTTCCTCCTTATTTTATTGCTTTCTCAATTAAATTTTTAGTAAGTTTTGCCCCTTGGTTTCTTGACATAGTCGTGCCAAAAAATTCTACGCCGGCAAATTCAAAATGGGGTGCTTTTTTCAAAATATCAAACATCCTTTTGTAATCTGTGGTTATCTCTTCTCCCTCAGCAGTGAAATCAGAAGATTTTGCACTTACTGCACGGATATATGGCGAAAGCAATTCGATTCCTTTGTAGGGGTCAGGATAAAAAGTGTCGGGATTACGTTCCAATGTCCAATTAGTAAAATCGCCCAATATTCCAACATTTTTTTGATTCACTCCTTCCATTAAATTGATCATCCAATCTGGGTCTGAAGAATACCCATTGTGATTTTCAATCAACAGATCTATATTTTTGGATGCAGCGTAAGCTCCTAATTCACTGACTCCCTCAATTGCACATTTTAATTTTTCTTCATGAGATACAGTGATGAATTGTGCACATACATTTCGCATCGATTTACATCCCAATTCAGATGCAACATCAACCCATTTCTTATAGGTTTCAACGGCTTTTTTTCTTTTTGTAGGATTAGCATCACCAATATCTCCAACCCCACCGGTGAGCATTACTGCACTTTTTACACCAGCAGATTTCATGTTTGCATTCATTTTTTGAAGGTGTTTTTCGTTCAGATTAGGTGGGAAATGAAACATTTCATGATCGATATATTCAAATCCTAATGATTTTGCTACTGCAGGATAATCAAAAACATCTATCCCTTGAGGGTCATCGCCACCATAGCCAGTCCGCATAAGTGACCAAGGAGTGATTGTAATCTTAATATTTTGTTGGCTCAAAAGTGCTATTTTTTTAAAACTAGATAGGCCAACAATTCCAAGAGAACCGATCAAACTCGAACTAATAAAACTTCTTCTTTTCATTCATTTATAGTGTTTAATTAACAGTGTTAAATTATGAAATATTTTAATGAACATCCTTACAAGGCGTTTATTGCAGAATCCATCCAAGATAATCGTTCATTAATCCAATCTTTGAGATAATTTATTTCACTTGAGTAACTATTGCCCACAAAGGCATTGGGCCAAACATATTTTCCTAAAATAAGCCATTTTCCGAAATTACGATTAACAGAGTCTTTATCTTCTAATTCTGTTTTTAATTCATCTATTCTTGATAGTAGGGTTTGAGTTGCAAGAATATCCGTTCTAAGAAAATTCCATCTTTGTTTTAATGCATCGACAAATTGAGGGTCTTCAAGAAAACGACTCCACCAAAAAGGGACAAGCCAAGTGTCATTTGGACAAACTGAATTAAAATGATGGGCCCATCCACTGTTTAAATCTCCCTCACAATAATCAACATTACCAAAAGCAATATTAAAATCCCATATAGGACCCATTTTCAATTTCTCTCCTTTGTCTTTATGCAGGAAGGTACTCAGTCTAAATCCATCTGGATTTTTTGAAATCTCATTGAGGATAAAAAAGTCAATAAAGCTATCTACATCAATGAATTGTCTGTAGCCTAATTCATCACTGGTGAAATCCTCAGAGGTCAGTGCGGTTTCAAAGGAGTGGATATAGTTCTGAAGGTAAAGTTTTTGTTCTGTGTTGATATCATCAGCATCTGGATATTCATAAAGGAATGAAATTTTGGGAGCTTCTATTGCAATACCCTCCGTGCTATATTGTGAGCCAAAGGCGATTCCATCATTATACCAATCACCATCACCTGTGGGTTTGTCAATTTTTAAAATATACCCTCCTGTAATATCTTCTTCCTTGTTTTTACTTATATCCACACGATTTTTATCGCGTTTAATTTTTTCCATCAAAACATAAGTGCCCAGAAAAACTCCATTGATCTCAAGATTATAAAAAGCAGTTCGACTAGCGTATTGTCCCATTTTGTTGGACAATTCATAGATGATGACATTTCGTAGTAAAGATTTATCACTGTAGGGACCATACAGTATCCAGTCTTCTTCTTCAGGGAAACCTGCTAATTCAACATTCAAATCCTCTCCATTTGTATCCCAAGTTTCAAACCCATATGATTTTTTATCAAACATTTGAGAGCTAGATCCTCTGATTTCGATTCCAATTTGATGTTCTTCAATCACAATGTCTTCCTCTACAATTTCAAAGAAGGCAGGAATTTTAGGTTCATCCACTATAGATTGGCCTTGTGTATTGATTCTTATTGTAGGAAGAGTTGGACCCTCAAAGGGCACTACTTCTTCTGATCCAATGGTTGATGTTTCTGGAATTTCATTAGAACAACTACTTGCTATGAGAAAAAGAAGAGTACTGATCTTAAAAAATGGTTTGTACATAGTGTTGGGATGAATTTCTAATGGAAGCTTTTAGAGATAAACTCGAAAAATCGGGCTAATTCAAAGCGACTAGAGTTAAGTTTATTCTTCATTTTTCAGTGGAATAATTTAAGTGAAATTACAAAAAAAAAGGCGATGAATTGGAAGGTTCTTACTGAGAATATATCCTACAGTATCTAAACAACGAATGGTTTATTTTACTATCTTAAATTTTTAATTTTAATATTTAAGCAAGCATGCAATTCGGGTTGAATTCTTCAAAAATCATTAATGGGATATTCCTTTTGTTTCTATTGATTACACTGTCAAAATCATGGGCTCAAGAAAAATTTCCAATGATTAATAGTGAGCGATTAGAGCTTCAGCTCAAAAGACTTTCTCTTTTTGGAATTAATGAGGAAGGAGGAAACGATCGTGTTGCGTTTAGTGATTATGATATAGAAGCACATGCCTATTTATCAAACTATCTCAAAGCACTAGGCCTTGAAGTTTCTGTCGATGTAGCAGGGAATTTAATTGCACTAAGAGCAGGGAAAAATCCAACATTAAAGCCTATCGCTTTTGGTTCGCATATAGATGCTGTTCCCAATGGGGGTCATTATGATGGGGATGTAGGAGTGATGGGTGCGATTGAAGTTTTGGAAACCTTAATTGAAAATGAAATCTGGACAGAGCATCCATTAGAGCTCATCATTTTTTCGAATGAAGAAGGAGCGATTTTTGGATCTCGAGCCATTGCCGGTAAAATTGATATGGCAACCCTTGAGGGAAAAACAGCCTCAGGCTATACAAATCAAGAAGGTGTTTTGAGACTTGGAGGGAATCCTGATAGGATTATGGAAGTCAAGAGGTCCACAGAGGAGGTGCATGCTTTTTTAGAATTGCACATTGAACAAGGAAACATCCTTCACAAAAATAAATTAGATATTGGAGTGGTAGAAGGGATAGTGGGACTTAAATGGTGGGATGTTGAGATTAGGGGTAAAACTAATCATGCAGGAACTACCCCCATGAATGATCGACAGGACGCAATGATTGCTGCGGCTCAATTTGTTTTATCAGTAAACGAGATTGTTACTCAAATGGAAGGCGCTCAGGTTGGAACCGTGGGTCGCATCCAAGCTTTCCCTGGGGCACCCAATGTCATTCCTGGAAAAGTCGTTACTAGTTTGGAGTTGAGAGACTTGGACGCAGAAAAGATTGCACAATTATTCAAAATGATATCTGAAAAAGCAAATCAAATAGGGGAAGACACTCAGACGAGTTTTACTTTTATTCCTTTGGACGCCACTGCAGCTCCCGCTCTAACTGACAAAAGAGTTCAAGAGATCATAAGAAAAAAGGCTACACAATTGGGGTACTCACACAAAACCTTACAAAGTGGAGCAGGTCATGATGCTCAAGATATGGCAGTAATTACCCCTACAGGTATGATATTTGTGCCAAGTGTCAATGGAATTAGTCATGCTCCAGATGAGTATTCCTCTCCCGATGCCATTGCTAAAGGAGTTAATGTTTTACTTCTCAGTATTCTCTCTCTTGACACCACTGTTTTTAATTAATTCACCCTATGCTAGTATATCCTATTTTATTTTTTTTTCAAAGCTTTCTCAGCCCTAACTATCTTCAGGGTGAGATTACAGTAATATCCTATAATATCCGTTATGACAATCCTGAGGATGGACCAAATAACTGGAGTCTGAGGAAAGAAAGAATAGTAAGTTACCTTCAGCAAACAGCTCCCGATATTGTAGGGATGCAAGAAGTATTGCATCATCAATTGCTTTATTTAAAGAGCACCTTAGAAGAATTTTCTTACATAGGGGTAGGTCGTGATGATGGAAAAACTTTAGGAGAGTACAGTCCCATTTTTTACAATACCCAAAATTTAAAATTAAAAGAATCGAGTACTTTTTGGCTGTCCCAAACCCCAGATAAAATTTCTATAGGCTGGGATGCTGCTTTAGAGCGAATTTGCACTTATGCTCGTTTTGAGCAGCGTCAAACGGGTGAACAATTTTGGGTTTTTAATACCCATTTTGACCACATGGGAACGATAGCTAGAGCAGAATCTGTAAAGTTGATTTTAAAAAAAATAGATTCTCTAAATACGCAAAAAATTCCTGTCCTTATTACAGGAGATTTCAATTTGACCCCTGACACAACACCTATAAAAAGGCTGCAAAATGTATTTGACGATGTGATGAAGTCCTTGTCATCTTCTGCAAAAAATCATGGAACGTTTACCGGCTTTAATAAAGAAGAAACAGGTACAAGAAGAATTGATTATATATTTAGTAAAGACTTGCAGCTAGAAACAGCTGATCATATTTGGGTCAAAACTGAGCGAGGAGAATGGGCATCAGACCATCATCCTATTCAAGCTAGCTTTATATTTAAAAATTAAAATTTAACAAAATTTAAAGGACTTCTTTTATATCTTCGTTTGAAACATAAAAAAAATATAATATGAAAAATGTATTTATATTATCGCTAGTGTTCCTTGTTTCAATCGGGAGTATAAAAGCACAAAAATTTAAAGGTCTTGATAAAAGTCCTTTGGATATGATTGAATTTCCTTCAAGTAATAAAGAAACAAATAAATTGGCTCGTATCCTCTATAGTCGCCCTCAATTAAAAGGCCGTGATTTAGCCGATTTGGTTCCTGAAGGAAAAATTTGGAGGATGGGTGCCAATGAAGCTACTGAATTAACCCTTTATGTTCCTATGAAATTAGGAGGTACGACACTAGAGGCTGGATCCTACACCCTCTATGCCATTCCCAATGGAGAACAAATGACTTTTATTGTAAACAAAGCAACGCATGTTTGGGGGGCTTATTCATACAAAAAAGAGAAGGATGTTGTTCGAGTTAATATTCCTATAACCGAAAGTGGAGATTCCATTGAGGCGTTTTCTATGGCATTTGAAGCAGTCAAGGAGGGAGTGCACTTACATATGGGATGGGGAACTTCTCGAGCTAAAGTAGCTTTTACAAAAGCATCATCGTATTAAAATCTAATGAAACCCACTTCGGTGGGTTTTTTTAGGGTGTTTTTAGCAATGAGTTGCCGTCAAGAATTTGAAATGAAATCCCTACTGGATTTTTTTCGTAGAGAATACCCAACGAATTAGAATCTATTTGTGTGAGGTCTGAATAAGAAGACGGCCCTTTGTTAATTAATTTTGAATGGCTCCAAGTATTCCCCTGATCGGTACTTATTTTTAGGGTCATTCGCTCTCTTTTTTTGCGACTATTAGGGCCAGAAAAAATCAGGAGAGTATCTTTATCTTGAATGAATTGAAGTAAGCTAGATTGGCAAACGGGAGAAATTAAAGCGTTATCAAAATAGGTTTTCTCCCAACTAGCTCCTCCATCTTTGCTTATCGCAATTAATCGTTCTTTGGTTTTTCCACTTTGTTCACGAATATTCAACATTAAATCTCCGTTGGAAAGTTCTACTCCTATCGCTTCATTAGAGGAAGGTATATCAATATCGGGACTAATGTTCCAGCTTAAGCCATGATCGTCGGAATAGAATCCATAAGCCCTGTATTCGTTAAAGTCTCCTTGAGGGGAACCCTGAGAATGGTTGGCAGGGATATAAATGCGGCCACGATATTTTCCTTTTTCAAATTGTAGAGCATGACCCGGTGTGTTGGCATGGGTACGCCAATCTAATTCTGGGCGGTCAGAGTTGACATTAAAATGCACTTGTGAAGTAATGTTTATTGGACTTGACCAAGTGATTCCGTGGTCTACACTAGTTTTGTACCAAACCTCTCGAATCCCTTTTCCTAAACGCATCTCATGTTCAGAGACGTTACCCGTATTGTAAAATAAAAAAATACGTCCTTCAGGGTATTTAGGGTCAAATCGATCGACAACAGGTGCGGGATTTCCCACTTGTAAATCACCATTGGAAGCAACAACGGTTGGGCTTGTCCAATGTTTTCCGCCATCTGTACTCAGTCTAGCTAGAAGGTCAACTTTACCAAAATCAGCACAGTCAAATTTTCTGCCTTCCGCAAAGGCGATAAGGGTTCCGTTGGGTGTATTAATTAGGGCTGGAATTCGATAACATGCGAAATTTCCCGTCCCATTTTCGAATAAAATGAACTCCTTAGTTTCTTGAACTTTGTTGCATTGAATCAAAAGAAAACAAAAAAGGAAAATCCGTACAAAAAACTTCACCGTATTATTCTAAAACATTTTGGATTGCTTCTTCTACCATAGGCTCAATTAATTGATATCCTTTTAGATTCAGGTGGACACCATCATAAGTATAATTGGAAATTATACCCTTATTGCCATCGTCAAGGGCACTAAAATAGTCTAGATAATAGAATTGATTTTTTTCTGCATAGGTTTTTATCATGGTATTTAATTTAGGAATTTTAACATTGGGTTCTAATCCAGGACTCCATGGGTAGTCAAAAGCGGGGAGTACAGAACAAAGAATGACATGGACATTATTGGCCTGAGCAATTTCACACATGGATTTAATGTTATTAAAAATCATTTCTAAAGTGGAAGGGCCCGTATTTCCAGCAACATCATTTGTTCCTGCTAAAATCACAACGACAGTAGCATTAATATCAATCACATCAGCACGAAAACGAACTAACATCTGAGGTGTCGTCTGCCCACTTATTCCACGATTTACATAGGGTTTTCCCTTGAAAAATTCGGGATGTGTTTTTAACCACTCTGAGGTAATGGAGTTCCCCATAAAAACAATACGTTGTTCTCCTTCTTTCATTGAATTAAGTCCTGCATTAGCGGCTCTAAATTCTTTGAAATTTGGCCAATCTTGCGCAGATATTGAGGTTGTAAATAATAATAAAACGAAAAAAATGGAGGATGCATATCTTGACTTCATAAAGTTTAAATTTTAATAAAATTACTATTTTTCACTATCTTTAAATGCATTAATCTTAGACTTTTTAAAGATTCACTAAACTTAAATTAAAAACACATGTATTTTTCAAAAAAGGCATTTCCTGTACTCGTTTTATTGTATTTTTTTTCAGTTACGAGTCTGTGGGCTCAAAAGTATACTCCAAGTTCTGAAAATCTGGCGGCTCGCGTCGCGTTTCAAGAAGCTAAATTTGGAATGTTTGTTCACTGGGGGGTTTATAGCCTCTTGGGTGATGGAGAATGGGTGATGCATAATCAAAACATTGCCATTGATGAATATGAAAAATTACCCAGTTTTTTTAATCCTATAGATTTTGATCCTAAAGAATGGGTTGCTTTGGTCAAAGAAGCCGGTATGAATTACATTACCATTACAAGCCGACACCACGATGGTTTTTCTATGTTTGATTCCAAGGTAACAGATTATGATATAGTAGATGCCACTCCCTACGGAAAAGATGTTTTAAAGGCATTGGCAGAAGAATGTCGTAATCAAGGCGTAAAGTTGTTTTTTTATTATTCACTTTTAGACTGGAATCGAGACGACTATTTTCCAAGAGGTAGAACTGGAACAGGAATACCCGGAAGAGGAAAAGGAGAATGGGAAAACTATATTGCATTTATGAAGGCGCAACTAAGGGAATTACTGACTAATTATGGTGAAATTGGTGGTATTTGGTTTGACGGTCATTGGGATCAAAAAGAATGGGATGGTAAGGCTTTTGGTGCATTAAAAGTAGATTGGCATTATGATGAAATTTATAAGATGATTCACGACCTTCAGCCTCAAGCCTTAATTGGTAATAATCACCATATTGGTGTAATTGATGGGGAAGATTTTCAAATGTTTGAAAAAGATTTGCCAGGGAAAAACACAACAGGTTGGGGAACAGCTGCAGATCAAATAGGTTCAGTACCATTAGAAGTTTGTGAAACGATCAATGGATCGTGGGGATTCAACCTTCAAGATCGTAAACACAAATCAGAGAAAGAACTCATTCACTATTTAATCAAAGCAGCAGGGTATGGAAGCAATATGCTTTTAAATGTGGGACCTATGCCGAATGGAAAAATTCAACCTAAACATCAAGCATCGCTTCGTGCTATGGGAGCATGGCTCAAAGCAAATGGAGCAACCATCTATGGAACCCAGAAAGGACCCATAGCACCCAATGATAATTTTGTATCTACTCAAAAAGGGAAAAGGGTTTATTTACATCTTTTAAATCCAGAATTAAATACGATTCATATGGATGAGGTTCCTGTGAAAATTAAAAGTATTCGAGATCGCAAGTCGCAGAAAAACCTTTCCTTTAGAAATGATAAGTTTGGATTGGTCATTGATGTTTCCTCTATACCTAAAGATCCTATCGATACAGTAATTCAAATTGAATTAAAATGAATCCTACCGCCCCATTAAACCAACGTTTGCATTCCTTAGATTTTTTTAGAGGTCTTGTTATGTTTTTGTTGATCGCCGAGTTTTCCCACCTTTTTGGTACTTTAATGAAAACAGATAATTTCTATATTACTGCTGCTGCAGATTTCCTATTTCATCATGCTCAATGGGAAGGCTTGCATTTTTGGGATTTAATTCAGCCTTTCTTTATGTTTATTGTTGGGGTGTCAATACCTTATTCCTATGCGAATCGATTGAAGAAGGGGAATTCAGAAAAACAGATTAGAAAGCATGCTTTTCAACGGGCTTTTTTATTATTACTATTTGGATGGGGGTTGTATTGCATAGGTCATGATGAGATTATATTTCAATTTGACAATGTTTTAGCACAACTTTCATTTACGTATTTAATTGCTTTTTTATTGATTAAAAAAACAGCAAGGACGCAAACAATTGTAGCATTGATATGTATTCTAGTTTCTGATTTACTCTATCGTTTTTTTCCTGTCGTCGGTTTTGATCAAGCTTACATCGCAGGACAAAACTTTGGAGCATGGTTTAATATTCTGATTTCAGGATACGAGTACGGAGGTCATTGGGCCGCTTTTAATGCAGTTCCAACAGCAGCACATACTATGTGGGGATTGATGGCAGGGCAATTGTTAATGCGTAAATCTTCCCATTCATATAAACTAAAGCAGCTCCTCATTGCAGCTTTTATTTGTTTAATATTGGGCTATATTTCAAGTATTTTCACTCCCGTTATTAAACGTGTTTCCACAACTTCTTTCATTTTTTTATCAGGAGGATGGACTGTGCTTGCATTGGCAGTTTGTTATTGGATAATCGACATCAAATCGTATTTAAAAAAAACGTTGGTTTTCACTGTGGTAGGGGTCAATCCTTTATTTATTTATCTTTTTGCTTCTGTAGGTGGAGGGGATTTAGTACTGAAAATCGTGAAACCATTTACAAATACTTTGATAGGAGGCTTTTCCCCTTGGCTAGCAAGTTTTATCTTGGGACTAATTGTTTTATTTTCACTATGGTATGTGTGTTATTGGTTATATCAAAACGAATTTTTATAAAAATTTAATATGAGAACAATAGCCTTCTTTTTTTTAGTGATGTGTTTTTTTAGTTGTGTTAAAACGGAAAAGAACAGGAAACAAAAGCCAAATATCATTTATATTTTGGCAGATGATTTAGGTTATGGGGAACTTGGGGCTTATGGTCAAGAAAAGATAAGAACTCCAAATTTAGATCGCCTTTCCGATCAGGGCATGCGCTTTACTCAACATTATACAGGGGCTCCAGTTTGTGCTCCCTCTCGCTATATGTTTTTGACCGGAAATCATGCAGGTCACGCCTACATTCGAGGGAATTATGAATTGGGTCAATTTTCAGATGAAATGGAAGGAGGTCAAATGCCAATCCCAGAAAGTACACCTACTTTAGCCAAGATGCTCAAAAAGGCCGGATATCAAACGGCCATGGTTGGAAAGTGGGGTCTTGGAATGAATACTACTACAGGAAGTCCACTGCTACAGGGATTTGATTATTACTATGGTTACTTAGATCAAAAACAAGCGCATAATTATTATCCCACGCACCTCTGGGAAAACGATGAAAAAGTACCCTTAAATAATGATTATTTTTTAGTGCATAAGCCAATTCAATCCAAGAGTAGTCAAGAGGACTTCGATCAATTTAAAGGAAAAGATTATGCCCCAGATCGAATGCTGGAAAAAGCGGTTCATTTTTTAAATACAACAGCTGCTGACACACCTTTTTTTTTGTACTATCCTTCGCCAATACCCCATGTTTCTCTTCAAGTACCTGATTCTTTGGTCGATCAATATCGAGACGAATTTAAGGAGAATGCATATCTTGGAGATAAAGGCTATACCGCCCATCAATATCCAAAAGCAGCCTATGCCGCAATGATTACCCATTTGGATAGTGAAGTTGGAAAAATTTGGGAAGTAGTTAAGGCTAGGGGGCAAGAAGAGAACACCTTGATTTTATTTTCAAGTGACAATGGGCCTACTTTTGCAGGGGGGGTAGATGCTGAATTTTTTAATAGTGCAGCCGGTCTGCGCGGACTTAAAATGGATGTGTATGAAGGAGGGATTAGAATTCCATTTATTGCTTATTGGAAAGGTAAAATTAAGCCTGGCTCGATATCCAATTTGATTTCGGGACATTGGGATATGTACAATACTTTTGCCGAACTGGCGGGCCAACAACAAACAGCACCAGATGGAATATCAATACTTCCCGAGCTTTTGGGAAAACCACAAAATAAAACACACCCTTATCTGTACTTTGAATATCCAGAAAAGCGAGGTCAGGTTGCACTTCGTATTGAGGATTGGAAAGGAGTAAAAATAGATATGAAAACAAATGTTGACGCCAAATGGGAATTATATAATCTCGAGACAGACCCTAATGAGGAGTTTAATCTTGCTTTGGAACATCCTGAGGTAGTAGCCAAAATGGACTCCCTTCATAAAATTGCTCATCGCCATCCGCACATCAGAGAATGGGAATTTATAGATCCAAAATTTAAAAAAAATTAATTATGAAGAATACTATTTTAATAACAATAAGCGCATTGTTCACTCTTTTCATTGCCTCTTGTGTAAAGGAAATTAAGCCTGTAGCACCCGTTGAGCCATTGCCTAACGTATATCAATTGGCGTGGCAAGAGTTGGAATACTATGGATTTATCCATTTTAACATGAATACATTTACAAATAAAGAATGGGGATATGGAGATGAAAAACCATCCCAGTTTAACCCAACAGAATTGGACGCAAGACAATGGGCTAGAGTGGCCAAAGAAGCAGGCATGAAAGGATTAATTATCACAGCCAAGCATCATGATGGATTTGCTTTGTGGCCCAGTGCGTTTACAGAACATTCCGTGAAAAATTCCCCATGGAAAGAGGGGAAAGGGGATTTGATCCGAGAAATATCGGATGCTTGTAAAGAGTATGGATTGAAATTTGGCATTTATCTCTCTCCTTGGGATCGAAATCATCCTGAGTATGGAAAACCAGAATATGTCGATTATTACAGAAATCAGTTGAGAGAATTGTTAACCAATTACGGTTCTATTTTTGAAGTTTGGTTTGATGGCGCTAATGGAGGAGATGGATATTATGGAGGAGCTAATGAAGAACGCAGAGTAGAAAAACGAACATATTACGATTGGCCAAAGACCATAAATCTTGTACGTGAATTGCAACCTCAAGCCGTTATTTTTAGTGATGCAGGACCTGATATTCGTTGGATAGGAAATGAAAGAGGCTATGCTTACGATACTACTTGGTCCCCCATATTCAGAGACAGTGTATATGCTGGAATGCCAGGTTTTGACAAGTATGCTAAAGGGCAAGAAAACGGAACGCATTGGGTTCCTACAGAGTCTGATGTTTCTATTCGTCCGGGGTGGTATTATCATCCAGAGCAAGACGACAAGGTCAAAACTGTAGCCCATTTGGTTGATATTTATTTTAACTCTGTAGGAAAGAATAGTAACTTCCTGTTAAACCTTCCCGTAGACACCCGGGGCTTAGTTCATGAAAATGATGTGGCTCAATTAACAAAGCTGGCAGATTATTTAAAAGTAATGTATGAAACAGATCTTGCTGATTCAGCAACCCTAAAAGCTACAGCTTCTCGCGAGGGATATCCTCCAAACTTGATTCATGACAACAATAAAGATACATATTGGGCATCTCCAGAAGAAATGAATACGGCACAGATTGAAGTGGAGTGGTCAAGCCCACAAACGGTCAATACCTTTATGATTCAAGAGTATATTCCGCTGGGACAAAGAATTAAATCTTTTACTTTTGAGGTTAAAACAGAGCAAGGGTGGCAGCTCCTTGAAACCGGGGGGACCATAGGTAATAAAAGACTGATTCGTTTTGATACCCAGACTGTATCGGCATTGCGTTTCTCTATTACAGACGCAAAGGCAAGTCCCATAATCTCAAACCTTGGTGTGTACAAAGCACCTGACTTAGCCCCAGAGTAATGTTTAAAAAGATAATATTACCCATTGTATTACTCCATGTTTTTGCCTGTCAATCCTTGGATTCAGATTCAGCGCCTAATATTATTTTATTTTTTGTAGATGATCTCGGTTGGCAAGATACTTCCGTTCCCTTTTGGAATAAAACCACTCCCCTTAACGAAAAGTATAGAACACCCAACATGGAACGTCTTCAGGCAAAAGGAGTGAAATTTACAAATGCCTACAGCACTCCCGTTTGTTCCCCCACTCGTATTAGTCTGATTACGGGAATGAATGCAGCACGTCATCGAGTGACCAACTGGACACTCCATCCCGACAAGAAGCAACCCATGGAATTAAATCATCCCACCTTAGATTTTCCTGAATGGAATTACAATGGAGTGACAACTCATGATACCCTAAAACAGGCAGCCCTCGCAACTCCTTTAGCTCAGATTATGAAGGATAATGGATATTATACCATTCATGCTGGGAAAGCACATTTTGGGGCGAAAGGGTATCCTGCTGAAGATCCAACTAATTTAGGATTTCTTGTTAATATTTCGGGGCATGCAGCAGGAGCACCAGGGAGTTATTTGGGGACAGAAAATTTTGGAAATGAAGAAAGTAAAACAAATATTTGGGCTGTTCCGGGTTTAGAAAAGTATCATGGAAAACCTATTTTCTTGACTCAAGCATTGACCCAAGAGGCGCTTTTAGCTGTTGAGGAACCATTGGACAAGGGGAAGCCTTTTTTCCTTTATTTATCTCTTTATGGAGTTCATACACCTCTTATGGCAAATGAAAAATATATAGAGGCATATCTTAAAAGAGGACTTTCTCCCTCCGAGGCAAAATATGCTTCTATGATAGAAAGTATGGATGAGGCTTTGGGTTCTGTTCTCGATTTTGTTGACGATAAACGAATTGAAAAGGAAACGGTTATTTTGTTTATGTCTGACAATGGCGGCTTGAGTGCCGTGGCTCGAGGAGGAAGAAGGCATGTTCATAATGCCCCACTAGCTAGTGGAAAGGGATCGATTTATGAAGGAGGAATACGGGTACCGATGATGGCATATTGGCCAGGAGTAACGCAAAGGAACACTACAGAAAATACACCGGTAATCATTGAAGATTTTTTTCCCTCGCTCTTGTCAATTGCAGGAATAAATGAGTATAAGACCATACAAGCCTTAGATGGAAAAGATTTTTCAGATCTTTTGAAAGGGTCTAAAAGAAAGGAGGGAAATCGATCTCTTTTTTGGCATTACCCGAACGAATGGGGGCCTAGTGGTCCTGGAATTGGAAGTTTTAGTGCGGTGCGAAATGGAGATTGGAAGTTGATTTATTTTCATGAAGACCAGCATTATGAATTATATAATTTATTTCGCGACATCAGCGAACAAAATAATTTAGCCCTGATTCAACCTTCAAAAGTTAACGAATTGGCTGCAATTTTGAGCGCTTATCTCATCCGTGTGGAGGCTCAAATGCCAAGTGATAAAATTTCTCAAGTACAGATTCCTTATCCCTCACTCATAAAATTAGAGACAGCGAAATGACAAAACGATTTCCCTTTATTACGCCCTTACTTGTTGCAATTACCTTAGGTTTAGCTCCGTTTACACCTGAGCCGCATCTTCTAGGTAAATTACATTGGATTAGGGGTGGTGGTATAGGAATGCAGTTCATGGATTATTTCGATTTATTTTTACACGGCACTCCCTGGTTATGGTTGTTCTTTTCTTTGTTAAAATGGAGTGGAATTTTTAAAATAAAGCGTAATTTGAGAAAAAATTAAAAAAAATATTATGGCAACATACGAATGTAATTCTTGTGGGATGGCTGTTAATGCCAGCTGTGTGAAATGTGATCAACCCCTAGAAAATGATCATTTAAACTTAGATGATGGATCAGTAGTACAGATTTCTATTTGCAGAAGCTGTGAGGGAAAAATAAAATCTCCTCAATGCTGTGGAAGTGATATGAGTTGTTCGATCTAAAACAATACCTATGAATCTATTAAAATGGCACAAGGTCCTTGCAGAAAAAATGGTTGCCAAAATAGGTTTATATACCGCACTTTGGTTAGCTTTTATTAAAGGTGTACTAGTGACTTATGTCGTTTTGCGCTACCTAATATAATTTGGCCGCGGTGAAACTACCCCATTAAGGATTGTACTTTCATGGCCAATCCCATGTCTCCACTTATTTTGATTTGACCTCCCATTACAGCCATCATCGGATTGATGTCGCCGTCCCGGAGTTTTTGGAGGACTTCTGCAGTTAAACTTATGGTGCAGTCTGCTGCATCTTCAGAAGCCTGTACTGTGTTGGTATCCCCAGAACCATCAATTAAGATGCCCATACCATCGACTTCAAATTTTAGTGTACCACCAATTGGAGCTGCAGTTGACGCTCTTTTTTCAAACTGGGAAATCATATTTTCAAGACTCATAAAGGATGTTTTGGTTCAAAAATATAAAAAAAAATGACACGATGTCATTTTTTTCATTAGTTTAGACCATCTAAAAATATATTCATGAAGTATCGACTTAAAAAAGTAGCTGTTTTAGGATCTGGAGTCATGGGATCCGGGATTGCTTGTCATTTGGCAAATATTGGAATGGAAGTTTTGATGTTGGATATTGTGCCCCCCAATCTTGAAGGAGATCAACTTAAGGATCTTAAATCTAGAAATAGTATAGTAAATGGTGCCCTGCAAAATGCACTTAAATCAAAGCCAGCTTCTTTGTACAACAAATCTTTTGCCTCTAGAATTTCCACAGGAAATTTTGATGATGATTTTGAGAAAATTGCCGATCGGGATTGGATCATAGAAGTGGTGGTTGAACGTTTAGAAATTAAACATCAAGTTCTCCAAAAAGTAGATGCGTTTCGTAAGCCCAAGAGTTTGGTAACTTCCAATACCTCTAGTATTCCAATTCATTTATTAGCCGAAAAATGTTCAAATGATTTTAAAGCTCATTTCTGTGGGACACACTTTTTTAATCCCCCAAGATATCTACGTTTGCTTGAGGTGATTCCAACGCCCGATACGCTTCCAGACGTTACAGATTTCTTTATGGAATTTGGAAAAACTGCTTTAGGAAAACAAACCGTTTTGTGTAAAGATACACCGGCCTTCATTGGAAACAGAATTGGGGTGATGTCGGGAACGGAGATGACACTCCTCACAGAAAAATACAACTATAAAGTAGAAGAAGTGGACGCCCTAACGGGGACACTGATCGGAAGACCCAGCACCGCTACTTATAGACTGCAAGATTTAGTTGGTATAGATACCAGTGATAATGTGAGTCGTTTTGTCACACAGAATGTCAAAGGCGATCGTTATATTGATAAGTTGAAAGACCTTCCTGAGCCCAAGTTTATGCGCTTTCTTTTGGAGAATAAATTTTTAGGAAATAAAACGGGAAAAGGATTCTACGAAAAGACCAAGCAAAGAGATGAAAACGGAAAATCCATTATCCATGTTTTAAATCTTGAAACCCTTGAATACCAGCCTGCTATTCGACCCAAGATGGAGATTATTAAAGCGGCTAAAGGGATGGAGTTGATGGACAAGAGACTTCAGTACCTCGTGGAAGGGGATAGTAAAGAACAGCAATTTTACAGAGATTATTTCGGAGCATTATTTGCTTATGCTGCTCAACGTGTTCCTGAAATTTCGGATCAGTATTTCCCAGTCGATGATGCCATGAGAACGGGATATGTTTGGGATTATGGACCTTTTGAGTATTGGGATTTAATGGGTTTAGATAAAGGTATCGAATTGGTTGAAGCCCTTGGGGAAACCTTACCTCAATGGATTTCAGATTTAAAAGACTCTGGAGAAAATACCTTTTACAAATTTGCAAAAGGAGAGAAACAATATTTCAATATTCAATCCAAGCAATTTGAAACAGTTCCTGGTTCTGAGGCGTTCATTATTTTAGATAGTTATCGTGAAAATGCTCCTATTATAAAAAACAGTGAATGTACTGTTCATGATATTGGAGATGGTGTTATGTGCCTGGAATTTACCAGTAAGAGTAATTCCATTGGCGAAGGGATTGGTCGTGCAATGGATGAGGTTGTTCGAATTGCAGAAGAAGGAAACTGGAATGGAATCGTCATAGGAAACAATGGAAAACAATTTTCTGTTGGAGCCAATTTGATGAACGTTGGAATGTTGGCCATGCAGAAACAATTTGAGCCCTTGGGACAAATGATAAACGATTTTCAACAGATCAACATGAGAATAAGAACCTCCAAAATTCCTGTTGTAGTTGCGACTCAAGGATATGTTTTTGGTGGAGGATGTGAAATTGCCATGCATTGTGATGCTGGGATTTATGGTGCGGAATCCTACATTGGTCTGGTAGAAGTGGGTGTAGGATTATTGCCCGGTGGTGGGGGTACAAAAGAATTTGCCGTCAGAGCAAGTGATGACTTTTTTGAAGGCGATGTACAATCCCCAACCCTAATAAATTACTTTAAAACTATTGCTACAGCAGCGGTTTCAACTTCTGCCTACGAAGCGTATGATTTGAATTATTTACAAAAAGGGCGTGATTTTGTGAGTGTCAATACGCCAATGAACATTGGATTGGCAAAAGAAAAAGTTCTACAATTAGCAGAAAACTACATGCCCCCAGCTGTGCGAGAAGACATTGAAGTGTTAGGTAGAGGAGGATTGAGTGTGTTGTATTCTGCAATCAATGAATTTCGATTGGGAGAATACATGTCAGATTATGATGTTGAAATTGCACGCAAAATTGCTTATGTCATTTGCGGTGGTGATTTAACTAGTGCCCAAAAAGTGGGGGAACAGTATTTATTGGACATTGAAAGAGAAGGTTTTCTGAGTCTTTTAGGAAATCAAAAAACCTTAGATCGTATCCAATATCTCCTTATGAATAATAAACCTTTAAGAAACTAAATCATGGAAGCATACATAATTAAAGGCTACAGATCAGCCGTAGGAAAAGCAAATAAAGGAGGATTTAAAAATTATCGTTCCGATGATTTAGCAGTAGAAGTTATCAAACATTTGATGGCCTCAGTCCCTCAGGTGGACCCTCGTACAGTCGATGATGTGATTGTTGGATGTGCAAATCCAGAAGGAGAGCAGGGACTTCAAGTGGGACGTCTAATTGCCGCGAGAGCTCTGGGAAAAGAAGTTCCCGGAATTACGATTAATCGTTATTGTGCTTCAGGCTTGGAAGCGATTTCTCAAGCTGTGGGAAAGATAAAAGCGGGATTTGGACATATTTATATTGCAGGAGGTGCTGAAAGCATGAGCATGATTCCAATGACGGGGTATAAATTAGCCCCAAGTTATAAAGCCAATCTAGAAAATTTAAATTACCATGTGGGTATGGGAGCTACCGCCGAAGCCGTTGCTGCCAAATATGGAATTACAAGAGAAGCTGCAGACCTTTTTTCTTTTGAGTCACACAATAAGGCAGCAGCTGCAATTGATGCAGGCAAGTTTAAGGATCAAATTGTCCCCATCGAGGTGGAAGAAGTTTTTGTAGCGGAGGGAAAACGTCAGACCAAAACGCATACTGTTGCCATGGATGAGGGAGTAAGACGTGAAACTAGTTTAGAAGGGTTGGCAAAACTTAGACCCGCATTTAAAATAAAAGGAGTCGTAACCGCAGGGAACGCTTCTCAAACTTCTGATGGGGCAGCTTTTACACTAGTGGTTAGTGAAGCAATCGTTAAAGAATTGAATTTACAACCCATCGCACGTTTGGCAGCTTGTGCTGTGGGTGGTGTGGATCCGCTATACATGGGGATTGGACCTTGCGTAGCTATTCCAAAAGCACTGAAACAAGCCGGTTTACAACTGGATGATATTGAACTGACGGAATTGAATGAAGCTTTTGGAGCCCAAGCCTTGGCCGTTATTCAAGAAGCGGGATTGAATCCAGAAACGGTCAATGTCAATGGAGGTGCCATTGCCTTGGGACATCCGCTAGGATGTACAGGGGCTAAACTTAGTATTCAGTTATTAGAAGAGATGCAACTTCGTAATCAACGCTATGGAATGGTTACTGCCTGTGTAGGTGGTGGACAAGGAATTGCAGGTATTTTCGAACGTTTATAAATCCATGAAAGCAGGAACACAACTTATCGGTAAACGCGAATCTCTAAAAATACAGGTTCGCGAACGGTTATTGGAGGAGTCTCTTAAGTTGTTTTCTGTTCAGGGTTTGGAAAAAACTACAGTAGCTGATATTGTAGAACAAAGTGGGATTGCACGAGGGACTTTTTATAATTATTTTGCAGATGTGAATGCACTATTTGACGCGATAATTTCTCAAATGAATCAAAATATTCAAATTGAAATTAAGACCAATAGAGAAAAATCCTTGTCTGTATACGATTATTTATACGCCACCTTTAAGTGTTATTTCGACTTTATAGGTTCTTCCCAAATGATCAATTTTCATGTCATCAATCAAGCACATATTCGGCAAAGTTCTTATCAGAGTGAAATCATCAAGACGATTGTAAAAGACCTAATCCGAGATTTAAAATCTTCCCGTAGAATCAAGGATTTTAACGAAAAGCATGAATTTCTCCTTTTGAGTTTTATGCTCGTCGGTGCTCCCCCAGAGCTTTTCCTAGCCACCCATACTTCCGATATTAATTTAAGTAGTGAACAACTTGCTACTTTTTTAGCCAAGGTCTTTCATAAGGTGTTGATGGAGTAGGAGTTTACCTTTAACTCCCCAACAGTCCATAAATTAAAACGCTAATCACACAAAGGCTTATTGAAAAAGGACTTGCGTATTCCCAAGTTTTTAGATCCATTAAAGGGGGCTGTGCTTTCTATTTTTTTTTGAATTGTGGATACCTATAGGAAACCCCAAACATCACGGCTACATTTAATAGAAATTCAATTCCCCAAATATGCACAAAATGAATGTCAGCGGAAAAAACAAAGGTGGTGAGTATATAGAAGCTTAGTCTAACGATTAAAGCCGTTTTGGTTGCAGTTGCTGAAATAGTTTTGGTGAAAAACCTTGCCAACCATACCAATTGAAATCAATTTCATAGGCTTATCAAGGTATTGTTTTTAAATGACTTTGTTGCCATTTCTGCAATATAGGAAGCCTGAGTTCCATCATGTGCTTTAATTTCTGGCTGTCTTTCCTCTACTATGCAATTAATGAATTCTTGAATTTCATTTTTAAAGGCGACCTCAAACCGTTCATTAAAGGATTGTGAACATTCTTTTCTTACCCCATCTTGATCAAGTATTTCTACTAAATTTTTTTGTGGAATGGATCCGATTCTGAGGGTGGCTTTGGTTCCAACAATTTCAGTCTCTACGTTATAGCCATGGGCAGCAGTGCGACCGGCAAAAACAAAAGCCATGGCATCGTTTTCAAATTTCAAAAGTGCTGAAACATTATCACCATCGTCATATTGTTGATACTCTGGGTGTAAATAACAACCTCCAATGGCATAAATACTGGTGGGTTCAGCTTTTAGAAACCAACGGGCTAAATCAAAATCATGAACAGCCATGTCAATAAATTGACCCGCACTATGCGCTGCGTATTTGAGGGCTCCTTCTATGGCAGCATTAGGATCGACACTGTAGCCTCTAAAGAGAATAGGACGACCAATTTTTCCTTCATCAATACATGTTTTGGCATATAAATAAGAGGGGTCATAACGTCGCATGAAACCCAGCATAAAAATCTTTGAGGGGTTTTTAGCAACTATTTCCTCAACTTTTTTACAGGCTTCTATAGAAGTAGCTAAGGGTTTTTCGCAAAAAACATGGAGTCCTTTTTGTAAACAATAAATAATGTGTTCTGCATGAAAACTTGAAGGGGAAACCAAGACGATGGCATCCAGTTTTACTGAACTGAGCATTTTTTCAATCTCGGTAAAGCAGTGGGTAACTCCCCATTCTTTTTGTGCTCTTGATAGCTCTTCTTCCAAAGGACTACAAACTGCCACTAGCTCAGCGTTTTTTGTTGTGGTAATATTTTCTGCGTGTGTATATCCTAAGCGACCTAAACCCACCACTCCAACTCGAATTGTATTCATTTATTAGTATATGATCTCAATCAAATATAATAATAAAAGAATTTTAGTGTGTCTTTAAGTTGACAAGATCTAAGAGCTTAACTCCAAAAATTCTTACAATCTCACTTTTTATTGTGCTTTGCTTTTAAGGTCACAACTTTTTTACCACATAAGTAACAATTCCCCAAATGATAAGTTCGTTTTCTTCAGTCACTTTTATGGGTCGGTATTTTGGATTTTCAGGAATCAAAAGGATTTCGTCTTTTGTTACTTTGAGACGTTTTACGGTAAACTCTCCATCAATAAAACAAATGGCAATTTTATTATCCATGGGTTCTAGACTTCGATCGATGACCAATAAATCTCCATCATCTAAGCCAGCTCCTTGCATGGATTCGCCAGAAACACGAGCATAAAAAGTAGCTTCTTCGTTGCGAACCACTTCTTGGTCAATACTAATGCGCAATTCTTTAAAATCATCGGCAGGAGAAGGGAAACCTGCAGAAATTCCTTCTTGTGCCCAGTGCATTTTTTTCTGATGCTCTTGATCGGGGTGAAAGAAAACTAATTTTTGTGATTTCATCGGTTTATTTTACAATAATGATTTCATTGAGTTCTGTAGTGAAGCGATGCGATAAATGTTCTTGCTTCATTTTCCACGTTCGTTTTAAATCTTGATTGGCCAACTTTATGCGATGGGGTCCAAAGCGCTGGTGAATTTTATCGAGACTTTGCATGACAGCCAAATGTTTTTCGTTGTTGTTTTGAAAAAGGGTTAATTGCCGTTCTTCTGTGGGAATGAGCCCCATGATCATGACTCCTGCTTTTTTATAATGAATGTCTTCTTTAAAGATTTTTTGAAGTCCCATAACCGCAAATTTACTCAACATAATACTCGAATTGGTTGCGTAGGGTAGGGGAAGTACGCAACTGTTTCGGTAGGGTAAACTTCCTTTTTTGTGTGGGTCGCTTCTCACAAAAACCAGAAGTGCATGGCAACTACTTTTTTGCTTCCTCATTTTTTCAGCACAACTTGTGGCAAAGGTTGAGATGCGTTCTTCCAAATCTGAAAAATGAGTAAGTGTTCCCTCAAAGCTTCGAGTAGTGGCAATTCCTTTTTTTGGAGGAATAATTTCTTCGAGTTGTATAGACGGAATACCCTGTAGATCTTTTTTTAATCGTAAACCCAAGATGCTCATGTGTTTTCGAACCCAGTCGTCGGGGAGTCTAGTAAATGCCAAAGCGTTGGTAACTCCCATGGCCTCCAGGCGTTTCCTGTGTTGCCTTCCAACACCCCAAACATCACCAATCGAAGTCCATTGTAAAGCTTTGATTCTTTTTTCTTCAGTATCAATGCAATAAACACCTTGGGTACGGTCGGTAAATTTTTTAGCAATTTTATTGGCGATTTTGGCCAAGGCTTTTGTGGGTGCCATTCCTACCGAAACAGGAATACCTGTCCACTGGCGTACTTGTTTACGCATTCGATGTCCTTCTTGCTCTAGGTCAAATAGATCAAAGCCTTTAAATTGTAAAAAAGCTTCATCGATACTATAAATTTCCAAATTAGGCGTGTATTTTTCTAGTATAGTCATTACCCGATTGCTCATGTCGCCATAGAGGGGATAGTTGGAAGAAAACACTTTGATACCCTGTTGTTTAAATTGTTGTTTGTACTGGAAAGCAGGTGCCCCCATGGGAATTCCTAGTGCCTTAGCTTCATTGCTTCGCGCAATCACACAACCGTCATTATTGGAAAGAATGACCACGGGTTTGCCTTCCCATTGGGGTTGAAAAACCCGCTCACAGGAAGCGTAAAAATTGTTACAATCAACAAGTGCAAACATGTCGAAAAAGGTATTAAAATGTTCCTGAATAAAAAGAGGATTTCTTCTTTTTTTCTTCTTTTTGGGCTTCTTTTTTTTTGAAGAAAATTTTGAAGTGAAAAACACGTATTTTTTAATAAATAAAGACCCACTTTAGGCAAAAGTTGTAATTTTGGCTTTAGGATTTTAGTATCAAACCATTGCATGGATAAATATTCGTTTTTAAACGCTGCTCACACTGCATATTTTGCGGAACTATATGATCAATATTTACAGCAGCCCGATAGTGTAGAGCCCAGTTGGAGAGCTTTTTTTCAAGGATTTGACTTTGGAATGGAAAACAGTGATACGGGAACTGTTGAAACTCAAGTCGGCGAGGCACAAATCGAAGTGCCTGAACAAGTACAAAAAGAATTTCGTGTTGTAAAATTGATCGATGGGTATCGCACGCGTGGACATTTATTTACCAAAACGAACCCGGTTCGTGACCGAAGAAAATATACCCCCACCCTTGACATTGAAAATTTTGGTTTGTCACAGGGAGATTTATCTACGGTTTTCAATGCAGGAGAAATCATGGGCATTGGCCCCAGTTCCTTAAAGATAATCATTCAGCATTTGCAGAATATTTATTGTGATTCTATTGGGATTGAATATATGTATATCCGGAATCCAGAAAAGTTAAATTGGATTCAACAACGCTTAAACGTTAACGATAATCACCCTAAATTTTCAGTAGAACAAAAAAAGCACATTCTTAAAAAACTAAATCAAGCGGTTAGTTTCGAGAATTTTTTACATACCAAATACGTTGGCCAAAAGCGTTTTTCCCTTGAAGGAGGCGAATCTTTAATTCCAGCGCTAGACGCTATAGTAGAAGCTGCTGCGAATCAAGGTGTAGAAGAGTTTGTCATGGGGATGGCGCACAGAGGACGATTGAATACCTTGACAAATATTTTTGGAAAGTCAAGTAAAGATATTTTTAGTGAATTTGATGGAAAGGATTATGAGGAAGTTGTTTTTGATGGTGATGTAAAATACCATTTGGGATGGACTGCACAGCGGGTAACCGATACCGGTAAGCAAATCAATATGAATATTGCTCCCAATCCTTCGCATCTTGAAACTGTTGGAGCAGTAGTAGAGGGAATTGCACGTGCCAAACTTGAAAATGGATTCAATGGCAATACGGATAAAGTTTTGCCCATTATTGTTCATGGAGATGCAGCAATTGCCGGACAGGGATTGCCATATGAAATTGTTCAGATGGCGGGTCTCAAAGGCTACGGTACAGGGGGGACAATTCATATTGTGGTGAACAACCAAATTGGGTTTACTACGAATTATCTAGATGCTAGAACCAGTACCTATTGTACCGATGTAGCAAAAGTGACACTTTCTCCTGTAATGCATGTCAATTCAGATGATGCTGAAGCGGTTGTACATGCTACCTTATTTGCTCTAGATTACAGAATGCGTTTTGGAGTTGATGTTTTTATTGATCTTCTAGGATATAGAAAATATGGACATAATGAAGGGGATGAACCTCGATTTACCCAACCCAAATTATACAAGGCCATTGCAAAACAGCAAAACCCAAGAGATATTTATGCCGCAGTGCTTAAAGCTGGAGGTATTATTGATGACCACTATGTCAAAGCCTTAGAAAAGGAATATAAAAGTTCTTTAGAACATGATTTAGAGGATTCACGCAAAATAAAAACAACCGTCATCACCCCTTTTATGGCAGATGAATGGAAAGCTTTTGAACGTGTAGATGAAAATGAAATGAGTAAAACCGTTTCAACAGGAGTTTCAAAAGCCCTTTTAGATGCTACTGCTGAGACGATTACTTCGTTGCCCAGTGAATATAATTATTTGCGAAAAATTGAGCGACTAATTGCTGATCGTAAAGCCATGTATTTTGAAAAAAATCAAATGGACTGGGCGATGGGCGAACTACTAGCCTATGGTACTTTACTTCAAGAGGGATATAATGTAAGATTGTCTGGACAAGATGTTGAACGGGGTACATTTTCCCATCGACATGCAGTCATAAAATCAGAAAATGCTGAAGATGAAATTGTTTTATTGAATCGGATTAATCCTGAAAAACAGGGACATTTTAGCGCTTACAATTCACTCTTGTCAGAGTATGGCGTCATGGGATTTGATTACGGCTATGCTATGGCAAGTCCAAATACACTTACCCTTTGGGAAGCTCAGTTTGGAGATTTTTCAAATGGAGCTCAGATCATGCTTGATCAGTATGTCTCTTCTGCTGAAGATAAATGGAAGCTTCAAAATGGATTGGTATTACTCTTGCCACATGGATATGAAGGGCAAGGCGCAGAACACTCTTCGGCAAGAATGGAACGTTATCTTCAGCTTTGTGCCAAAGACAATATGTTTGTAGCAAATTGTACTACACCAGCCAATATGTTTCATATTTTGAGACGACAGATGAAGACTAAATACCGAAAACCTTTAGTCGTATTTACACCGAAAAGTTTATTGCGCCACCCTCAAGCGGTTTCAACAAAAGAAGAATTTATTGAAGGGTGTTTTCAGCCATTAATTTCGGATGATGCGGTAAATGCAAAAGAAGTTAAGGCGGTCGTTTTTTGTTCTGGTAAATTTTATTACGATTTATATAAGGCCAGAGAAGAAAAAGGTCGAATGGATGTTGCATTGATTCGTTTGGAGCAACTTTTTCCCTTACCCGTAGCAGAAATCGAAGCATCCCTAGCCCAGTTTAAAAATGCATGTGATATTGTTTGGGCACAAGAAGAGCCCCGAAACATGGGTGCTTGGAGCTTTTTATTGTTACACTTACCCAATTCACAACGTTTTAGACCCGCTACAAGACGTTATTATGGTGCTCCCGCAGCAGGTAGCGCAATCCGATTCCAAAGACGACATCAACAAGTAATTGATTATGTTTTTGATCCAAACCAAGATAATTTTATAAGAACACCTAAGAAATAGATCATGATTTTAGAAATGAAAGTTCCTTCACCAGGAGAATCGATCACCGAAGTAGAAATTGCACAATGGCTTGTAGCCGATGGAGATTACGTAGAAAAAGATCAAGCAATTGCTGAGGTAGACTCTGATAAGGCCACTTTAGAACTTCCTGCGGAGGTGAGCGGAACAATTACACTCAAGGCTGAGGAGGGAGACGCGGTAGCTGTGGGAGCTATTGTTTGTTTGATCGATACTGAAGGCCAAGCTCCACAAGGTCAGTCAATTTCTGAAGAAGCTAGCCCCGTTGCGGTAAGCTCTGAAGCGCCCAAACCAACTCCGGTTAAAGAAACTTCTTATGCAACGCAAACCCCTTCTCCTGCGGCAAGAAAAATAATTGCTGAAAAAGGAATGGATCCAAAGGCGATTCAAGGTACAGGAAGAGCTGGGAGAATTACCAAAGAAGATGCAGTAAAAGCAGTTCCTTCAATGGGAACACAGCCTGAATGGGGAGATCGGTCGCAAAATAGATCAAAACTTTCCATGTTACGTCGTAAAGTGGCAGAGAGATTAGTGGCTGCAAAAAATGAGACTGCTATGTTGACGACTTTCAATGAGGCAGATATGGCTCCAATTTTTGCAGTTCGTAATGCGCACAAAGATGCATTTTTAGAAAAGCATGGAGTTAAACTTGGGTTTATGAGTTTTTTCACCAAAGCTGTGGTTCGTGCGCTCAAACTTTATCCTGATGTGAACTCCATGATGGATGGAGATTACAAAATCAGCTATGACTACTGTGATATTAGCGTTGCCGTTTCAGGTCCCAAAGGATTAATGGTGCCCGTAGTTCGAAACGCTGAAACCTTAAGTTTTGCAGGAATAGAGCAAGAAATAGGACGTTTGGCAGTTAAGGCCAGAGATGGAAAAATTACAGTAGATGACATGACAGGAGGTACTTTTACTATCTCTAATGGAGGCGTTTTTGGATCCATGTTATCCACCCCCATTATCAATCCACCGCAATCAGGGATCTTGGGAATGCACAACATCATTGAGCGACCCGTCGCAATCAAGGGTAAGGTTGAAATTCGACCTATGATGTATTTGGCCTTGTCTTATGATCATCGAATTATTGATGGGAGAGAATCGGTTGGATTTTTAGTAGCTGTTAAAGAAGCTTTAGAGGATCCTTTGACACATCTTATGGATGGCGATGCAAAAAAAGCCTTTGAGCTATAGCCAGAGTTTTCGCATTCGATAGTCGATTACGGCTTTATTCTTTTTTAAAAAATCAGCTCCAATGATGCCGTCTATGGCGGAAGCTCCTTGAGAGGATAAGGTGGAGTTAATGTGGGTTAAATCAAGTAAAACAAAGCTTAATTTACCCGCTTCATGTCTTCCCAATTGTAATTTACTTTTTCGAGTCAGTATTGCTTCCATTTTGCCTTTACTAGCGCCTGCAGCGTCAAAAGGATCTCCTTTACTTCTTAACTTAAACTGTTCTTGTAATTTAGAGTGGATACAGCTACTCGAGGCTCCTGTGTCTACGAGTAACTGACAAGCAACTCCATTTATATGCGCCTTACATATTATATGACGGGTTTTGGTAATTTGTAGAGAAACAGAAGGACGTGTATTCATTTTGTCGATACGATTCAGTCATTTAGCTTGACGCAAATGTAATTGTTCCAGTCAAACCAAAGTATATTTTTTATAGTTAAGTATCTTTGCGTCTTGATAAAGACTTGCAAATGGAATTGATGGATACCCATACTCATTTATATACTGAAGCCTTTGATGAAGATCAAAGTTTGGTAATTGAACGTGCTCGGGCAGAGGGGGTTCAACACTTTTTTATTCCAGCCATTGACAGTACCTATATTGAAAGAATGTATGCGTTGGAAGCTGCCTATCCCGATCAAATTCATTTAATGGCGGGACTGCATCCAACACATGTCAAGGAGAATTTTAAAGAAGAACTGAATTTGGTTGAAGCTCAATTAAAGCAGCGAAAATTTTGTGCCATTGGTGAGATTGGAATGGATCTTTATTGGGATAAAGAATTTATAAAGGAGCAACAAGATGCTTTTTCCCAACAGATACAATGGGCTAAAACCTATTCACTTCCGATTGTGATCCATTGCAGAGCTGCTTTTGATGAAGTATTTGAAGTTTTAGAACAATATAGGGGAGAAGATTTATTTGGTATTTTTCATTGTTTTACGGGAACCCTAGAAGAGGCTAAACGAGCGATTGATTTGAATTTTAAGCTGGGAATTGGTGGAGTTGTTACTTTTAAGAATGGTAAAATTGATCAGTTCTTAAATCAAATTTCATTAGAATCTATAGTGTTAGAAACCGACGCTCCTTATTTGGCACCAGCTCCCCATCGTGGAAAACGAAACGAAAGTAGTTACCTTACTTTGATTGCAGAAAAAGTAGCCCAATGTTATGGTGTTTCCGTCGATTTCATCGCTGAAAAAACTTCGGAAAATGCCAGAGCCATTTTTAAAAATCAAAAAAATAAATTTTAAAAAGTAAAATATTTTTTTGAAAAGATATTTTTCCCTTTATTTGGATATAGATTAAGAGAGGTGGCCGAGTGGTCGAAGGCGCACGCCTGGAAAGTGTGTATACGCCAAAAGCGTATCGAGGGTTCGAATCCCTTCCTCTCTGCAAAAATGAATATCGTATATATTTTTTTTTATCTTTAACCGCATTTAACTAAAAAGAACTAACAATTAATTAAAATGAAAAAATTATTTTTTGCCCTTACATTGCTAGGTTTTATGGCAACTGCCAACGCTACAATCGTTACTACTAGCCCCGTTGCCACTTCAATTTCTCAAGATGCTGACGAACAAGCTACGGCTGAATCTGCAACTTTTACGCAGGAATTAAAAAAGCGTTTCATCGAAGGTGGACCCGGATTCATGGGGATCGTATTGATCTGTTTGATTCTAGGATTAGCAATCGCTATCGAGCGTATCATCTTTTTGAACTTAGCAACTACCAATTCTAAGAAATTAACTGAAGGTGTTGAAGAAGCATTATCCTCAGGTGGTGTTGATGCTGCCAAAGAGTATTGCAGAAATACAAAAGGACCTGTTGCTTCGATTTTTTATCAAGGTTTAGATAGAATGGATGAAGGTGTTGAAAGTGCTGAAAAAGCAGTTGTTGCATATGGAGGTGTTCAAATGGGACAATTAGAAAAGAACGTATCTTGGATATCTTTATTTATCGCATTGGCACCCATGCTTGGGTTCATGGGAACGGTAATTGGGATGATTCAAGCATTCGATAAAATTGAAGCTGCTGGAGATATGCAACCTTCACTTGTTGCAGGGGGTATTAAAGTAGCCCTTCTTACAACAGTATTTGGACTTATCGTTGCAATTATCCTTCAAGTATTTTACAATTACATTGTTGCAAAAATAGACAGTATTGTAAACGATATGGAAGATGCATCAATCACTTTGATTGACATCCTTGTTGCACAAAAAAAATAAATAACCCCTAACAGCAATTCATTATGAATATTCAAACAATTGTAAAAGTTATTAGTGCTGTTTTTGGTTTGCTAGGCGCTGTATTCTTATTCAGAATCATTGGCGCAGGAGATGAAGAAATTAAAATGGCAGCCAGCATGGGTGACTTTGGAGCAGTTTCTCCTTTGGTGACTTTGTCTATAGCTATTCTTGCAATCACAGTGGTGATTACAGTTTTATTTTCTTTACTAAACCTAGCTTCAAGTGGACAGAAATTAAAAAAATCCCTCCTCTTTATAGGATGTTTCCTTGTCGTAATGGGAATCGCTTATGCGACTTCTACCGGCGTTGAAACACCCATGAAAGATGGCGAAATGCTTTCTGCTAATGGATCCCGTTGGGTTGAAACAGGATTAAGAATGTTTTATCTTTTAGCAGTATTGGCCATTGGCTCGATGGTGTTTTTTGGAGGTAAAAAAATATTCAATAGATAGATTATGGCAAAGAGATCAGCACCCGAAGTTAATGCAGGCTCTATGGCCGACATTGCGTTTCTTCTTCTTATCTTTTTCTTGGTTACAACGACCATTGAAACAGATAGCGGATTGAATCGTAAGTTACCTCCGATGGAAGATCAAGTTGACCCTCCTATTATCAGACAGAAAAATATCTTTACTGTTTTGGTAAGTAAAAACGACCAACTTCTTGTTGAGGAAGAACTAGCAGATATCAAAGACTTACGTGCTTTGGCTGTTGAGTTCCTTGATAATGGTGGTGGAGTAGGAGATGAGGCTTGTGACTATTGTCAAGGAAAGCGGGATGAGTCATCCTCAGATAATCCGGATAAGGCCATTATTTCTTTAAAAAGTGACCGTGAAACTTCTTATAAGGTTTATATCGCAGTTCAAAATGAATTGGTAGCGGCCTATAATGAATTACGTAATCGTGAGTTTTCTCGTTTGAATCCTAATCTAGGATTAAATTATGTAGAGGCTCAAAAGAAATATGATGATCCTAGAACATCAGAAGACGATCGTGAGGAATTAAAGCCAAAGTTAGATGTGGTGAAAAAAATGTATCCACAAAAACTTTCCGAGGCAGAATCAAGTAGTAAATCAAGTTAAAAGATATAAGCTATGTCAAAATTTAAAAAGAAAAAAGGAGGAGAATTACCTGCCATTTCTACTGCATCATTACCCGATATCGTTTTTATGCTATTGTTCTTTTTCATGGTTGCTACTGTGATGCGGGACAGTACTTTATTGATCGTCAATAAATTACCTGCGGCAGATCAAATTGAAAAACTTGATAAAAAAGATCGTGTAATGTATATTTATGCAGGAAAACCCTCCAGTCGATATGTCGATAAATACGGGTCTACTGCAAGAATACAGTTAAATGATAAATTTGCTACAGTCAGTGAAGTAGGTGCCTTTATTTTAGCAGAACGGGCTTCCAAGCGTCAGGAACTTCAAAATGTTTTGACAACGGCTTTGAAAGTAGATAGTGAAACTAAAATGGGTCTTATTCAAGATATAAAACAAGAATTGCGAAAAGTAAGTGCTTTGAAGATCAACTATACCACACGTGTCGGAGATTATACACAAAACATAAACTAATATTCTTATTTATATTATTTAAAAGTGTCTTTTTAAGGCACTTTTTTTTTACATTCACTTCTCGTGATCTTTAAATTTACATATCGCCTGATATTACTTCCTTTTCTAGTAGGATTTTTTTCTTATGCTCAGGAGTCTACATTGCTCAAAAATGAGGCTGAAACAGACACACTAGCATCTACATTTTACAGGGAAGATCAAATCTATCTTGGGGTGTCTTTTGTTGCTTTGGTAAGTGATCAAGAAGCCTTTGATGCCAGAGGGCTCTCCAGTCATTTTCAATGGGGTTTTGTGCGTGATTTTCCTATGGTTCCCTCGGGAAAATTTGCTTTGGGTGTGGGATTAGGTATGGGTTTTGAACGCTACAATACAAATCTTAATAAAACAGACGATTTTCAAGGTAGAGGCAGCTACTCATTCAATGAGGATACAACCTCCGACCCTTTGTTTTTTTCTATCCAATCCTTAGAATTACCCTTGAGTTTTCGATGGAGAAGTTCCTCTGCAACCGATTATGCTTTCTGGAGGATTTATGGCGGAATTGCTTTTCAATGGAATTATCGATTACGTGCAGAGCAAAATGACCTCTCTTTGTCTGTTCGAGATGACTTACAACATTTTGGAGCCACAACACATTTAAGCTTTGGTTACAATACTTGGAATTTTTATCTGGCTTATCGATTAACGCCTTTTTTCAACAAAGACTCCCTTTCTTCTCAATGGCTTCCTTTGAAATTAGCTCCAATTAAAGTAGGCTTAATTTTTTATCTACTTTAACTATAATTCTTTACGCATTCTAGCGACGGGGATTTCGAGTTGTTCTCGATATTTTGCAACAGTTCGTCGTGCAACGATATATCCTTTTTCTTTTAGAGCTTTTGAAAGCGTTGCGTCTGTAAAGGGTTTTTTCTTATTCTCTTCAGCAATCAGTTGCTCTAGTATATTTTTAATTTCGATGGAAGAGACATCATCGCCTTCTTCGTTTTTTAAGCCTTCGGAAAAGAATGTCTTGAGTAATTTAACTCCATATGGGGTCTCAATGTATTTACTATTTGCAACGCGTGAAACAGTTGAAATATCCATTTGAATTTTATCAGCAATATCTTTTAAAATCATTGGTTTTAGCTTTCGTTCGTCTCCTGAAAGAAAGTATTCCTGCTGATGATCAATAATGGCTCTAATGGTTAGGTATAAAGTTTGGTGACGTTGCTGAATAGCATCGATGAACCATTTTGCAGCATCGAGTTTTTGTTTAATAAAAAGTACAGCCTCTTGTTGAGATTTCGACTTTGAGGTGCTTTCTTGATAGCCCGTAAGCATTTCTTTATATGCATTAGAAACTTTCAATTGAGGTGCATTTCGTCGATTTAAAGTCACTTCAATTTTTCCTTCTTCGATAGTCAAAATAAAATCAGGTACCACATGCGTATTTTGTACTGTACTTGAAAGGGCCCCTCCAGGTTTTGGATTTAAATGACTAATGAGTTCTAGGGCAGTTTTTAATTCTTCCTTTGTAATCCCAATGCGATCTTGAAGCTTGCTGTAATGTTTGTGTGAAAAATGATCAAATTCGTCATTGATAATTCTTAAGGCATGCTCAACTTCTGGGCGGTCTTTTTTCTTTTTTGAAAGCTGGATGGAAAGGCATTCCTGTAATGATCTAGCTCCTACTCCTGGTGGGTCTAGTGTCTGAACAGATCGCAGAATTTTTTCTACAGTATTTTTATCCACCATAATGTTTTGGGTGAAGGCCAAATCATCAATTAATTCATCCAAAGTTCTTCTGATATAGCCACTTTCATCAATGCTTCCAATAAGAAACTCCGCAATTGGCATTTCCTCTTCATTGAGAATTAGATTTCCCATTTGTTGATGTAAATATTGATGAAAACTAATCCCACCGCTTAAGGGGATTGTTTTGTCTTCCTCATCACTACTATAATTGTTTGTATATAGACGGTATGCAGGGATTTCATCATCGCTTAGGTACTGATCTACATTAATTTCGTCTGCTTCGATTTTTGTATTTCCTTCAAAATCATCTTCATGATTTTCGGAAATAGTTTCTTCCTTGCCCGTCTCCAAAGCAGGGTTTTCTCCCATCTCTGCTTCAATCTTTTGTTCGAGATCGAGCGTAGAAAGTTGAATCAACTTCATCAACTGGATTTGTTGAGGAGAGAGTTTCTGAGAAAGCTTTATTTGGAGCTGTTGCTTTAGCATAAATTAATGATTCAATAGACAAATATAAAACTTTACAGCTTACTGTTTAGAATGAAGCATTTTGAGGTGTTCTAGGAAAAGGAATAACGTCTCGTATATTGTTCATCCCGGTGGTGAACTGAACTAAACGCTCAAATCCGAGTCCAAAACCACTATGCGGAACGCTTCCAAAGCGTCTAAGGTCTAAATACCACCAAAGTTCCTCCTTGTCAATTTTCATTTCTTCAATCCTTTTCTCAAGAACCTCAAGACGTTCCTCTCTTTGAGATCCCCCTACAATTTCTCCTATACCTGGAAATAAAATATCCATTGCACGCACTGTCTTTTCGTCATCATTTCTTCGCATGTAGAACGCTTTGATATTCGCAGGGTAATCAAATAAAATCACAGGACAGTTGAAATGTTTTTCCACTAAAAACCGTTCGTGTTCACTCTGAAGGTCTACTCCCCATTCTGTAATTGGGAATTGGAATTTCTTCTTTTTATTGGGTTTGGAGTTTCTTAAAATCTCATAAGCTTCAGTATAACTGACGCGTTTAAAATCGTTATCAACAACAAATTTTATTTTTTCTAATAAACCCATTGGACTTCTTTGGAGTTGGGGTTTACTTTTTTCTTCTTGATTAAAACGATCGTCTAGGAATTGTAAATCTTTTTCACAACGAGTTAATACTTTTTTTAGAACTGAAGTAATGAACTTTTCAGCCAGATTCATATTGTCATTTAAATCGTAAAAGGCCATTTCGGGTTCAATCATCCAAAACTCTGCTAAATGCCGGGTGGTATTAGAGTTTTCTGCACGGAAAGTAGGGCCAAAAGTATATACATCTCCTAATCCAAGTGCATAGGCTTCTGCCTCCAATTGTCCTGAAACAGTCAGATTAGTTTCTTTTCCAAAAAAGTCACTTTTATAATCTAAATCTCCTGTTTCTGTTAAGGGTGGGTTTTTGGGGTCTAAGGTTGAAACGTGAAACATTTCACCAGCCCCTTCGGCATCACTCCCTGTGATGATGGGTGTATTAACGTAAAAGAATCCTTCTTCTTGAAAAAATTCATGAACCGCAAAAGCCAGTGCAGAACGTACTCGCATGACTGAAGAAAAGGTAGCTGTTCGCACTCTTAAATGGGCTTTTTCTCTCAAGAATTCAAGACTGTGTTTTTTGGGTTGAATGGGATATTTTTCTGGGTCTGATGCCCCTAAAAGAGTGATTTTTTCTACTTGAAGTTCAACGTTTTGTCCGCTCCCTTGACTCTCGACTAAATTTCCCTCCAGGTGAAGTGCAGCACCGGTGGTGATTTGTTTTAATAAGGATTCATCTAAAGCTTCAAAATCAACAACACACTGGAGATTGTCTAGGGTAGAACCATCGTTTAAGGCGACGAATCGATTGGCTCTAAAGGTTCTTACCCAACCTTGAACCGAACAGGATGTGTTTGTAGCCCCCGTTTGTAAAACTTTTTTGATTTTTACTGCTTTCATGAATTTGCTTTTGGCGTAGCAAAGATAAGTTTATTTCATAAAAATTCCACGGTGGAGAGGCACTTCCCTTATTGATCTAAAATCTCGATTTTTGGTTCTTTCAACACTTTATCATTACTGATCGTATCTTCTAATGAAATAAGCAAGGAGGGGAGAAGAATTAAATTAGCTAACATTGCCATCAATAGGGTTACTGCAACTAGCCCACCCAAGGCTTGAGTCCCTCCAAAGTTGGAGGATAAAAAGACAGAAAACCCAAAGAATAATACGACAGATGTATAAAACATGCTAATCCCGGTTTCTCTTAAGGCAGCAAATACGGCTTGCTTAATTTTCCATTTATTTGATATTAATTCCTGTCTGTATTTTGCTAAAAAGTGAATGGTGTCGTCCACTGAAATTCCAAAGGCAATACTGAAAACTAAAATAGTAGAAGGTTTAAGTGGAATTCCAGCAAATCCCATTACCCCAGCAGTGATGATCAAGGGTAAAAGATTCGGAATCAAGGAAATTAAGATCATTTTGAAGGATCGAAATAAATAAGCCATAAAAAATGCAATCAGTAAGATGGCCAAGGATAAGGAAAGAATCAGATTATTTATGAGATATTTTGTTCCTTTTAGAAAGAGTAACGATTTTCCTGTGATATTCACTCCGTAACGATCTATGGGAAATATTTTCGTGATTGCTTTTTTTAGCTCTGCTTCAATAGTTTCCATACGATCGGTATCAATATCTTGCATGAAGGTGGTAATTCTTCCAAACTGACCGGTACGATCAACATAACCACTCAGAAGCTGACTGTCTCCGTTGGCTTTACCCAAATAGGGGTAAATAAAGCTATTTTCTTGAGTCGTTGGAAGGCTGTAGTAATTGGGATTGCCGTTATAATAGGCTTGTTTGGCGAACTTTACTGCATTGACCACTGAGAGGGGTGGGGCAAGTTCAGGGTATTCTCCTATGACTTCTTGGAGCTCGTTCATTCGCTTTAACGTAGCGGGTTTTACAATTCCATTTTCTCGTTTACTATCTAGCCAAATTTCAATAGGGACAATTCCATTAAAGCTTTCATCAAAAAAGCGGATATCTTTAAAAAATGGGGCGCTTTTGGGCATGTCCTCAATAATACTTCCTGAAATTTTGATTTGATAAATTCCAATAATTCCTATGATTAAACCCAATAGTGAAACGATATAGACATTGATGCGTTTTTTGCGCACCTTGTCTTCCATCCATTTTACAAAATAGTCGATGGATTTGTTTTTTAAATGCTTTAAATGTTTCTTCTTGGGAAGGCTCATGAAGCTGTAAACAATAGGGATGATTAAAAGAGAAAGCAGGAAAATGGAAACAATATTTATGGAAGCGACCACACCGAACTCTTTTAAAATTTTACTATTGGTTAAAATAAAAGTCGCAAATCCAGAAGCCGTGGTCAGGTTGGTCATCAAGGTGGCATTCCCAATTTTTACAATAACACGCTGAAGTGATTTAGCTTGATTACTGTGTTTGGCGACCTCTTGTTGGTATTTGTTAATGAGAAAAATACAATTTGGAATTCCAATAACAATAATCAAAGGCGGTATTAAGGCTGTAAGTACGGTAATTTCATAGCCCAACCAACCTAGAATTCCAAAAGCCCACATGACTCCAACTGCAACTACAATGAGTGAAATAAAGGTAGCTCTAAACGACCTAAAAAATAGAAAGAAAATTAAGGAGGTAATGAGTGTGGCTCCTAAAATAAAAAGTCCAATTTCATCAACAATGTTTTGGGCATTAAGTGTCCTAATGTAAGGCATTCCTGAGACACGTACATCCATTTGGGTATCCTCCTCAAAAGCCTCAATGAGTGGAATAAATGTTTTAAAAATGAAATCCTTTCGTGCAGCTGTATTAACGATATCGGGGTCCATGTAGATCAAGGTCCGAATGGTATTCGTTTCTGAATTGTAAATCAAATTATTGTAGAAAGGGAGTTCTAAAAATAATTTTTGCTTGAATTTTAATAAACCGAGTGAATCTTTGGCTGCACTGAGCTTGACCGTTTCAAGTTTAAAGCTTTCTGTTTGGGTATCTTTGGTAAGCTCTTGTAAGTTGTCAATGGAGAGCACAAAGTTAATTTCTTTAAAGGCGGTAATGCTATCATTGAGTTGTCGCCAGGCATTACGCTTTTTAGGTGAAAAAAAAGTGGTGTCCTCTACTGCGATGACAATTACATTACCTTCCTCACCAAATGTGTTAACGAAAGATTGGTAGAGAATATTTTCAGGATGATCGTCGGGTAATAGGTTGGCTTCTGTAAAAGTAAATTGCATATACTTCCACTGTGATGCCCAAAAACCAGTCAGTGCAATAATAGCCGCAAGAATGAGTATTCTATTTCTTAGAATAAGTCGTGCCACTAGGCCCCATATATTGGATTGGTTTTTCTTTTTCATGAAGCTTGATTGGCAACCAGTGTGAAGAATGCGTTAGACCGTTAAAATTTCTTTTTCTTTAATTCTAAAAATCTCATCCGCTTTTGCATTGTAGCGATCAGTTAGTTCTTGAACATCAATTTCATAGTTCTTTTGGATGTCCTCGGAAGCCTCTGATTTTTTAATTTCATCATTAGCTTCTCTTCGTGCTGCTCGGATACCTATTTTAGCATTTTCAGTTTCTGATTTTGCCAATTTAGCTAGGTCTCGACGACGTTCTTCCGTCAGGGGTGGGATATTAATGATAATAGATTCCCCATTATTCATAGGATTGAATCCTAAATTTGCAATGAGAATTGCTTTCTCTAATTCTTGGAGCATTCCTTTTTCCCAGGGCTGAACAGTAAGTGTTCTTCCGTCTGGGGTATTGATATTTGCCACTTGACTAATTGGAGTCATAGTTCCATAATAATCAACTTTTACACTAGAGAGCATTATGGGGTTAGCTTTTCCAGCTCTGAGATTCAGCATTTCTTTTTCTAAATGCTCCAGCGCTTGATCCATACTCTCTTTTGCTGTATCGACAATAAAATCCATTTCTTCCATAGCTACATTTTTATAAATTTACTCGAGTTCCTATGTTTTTTCCTTTTACTACATTCATTAAATTTCCAGGGGTATTCATGTCAAAAACTATAATGGGTAATTTATTTTCTTGACTTAGCGTGAAGGCAGTAGTATCCATTACTTTGAGCCCCTTTTTTAAAACTTCATCAAAGGAGATTGATTCAAATTTGACGGCTTCTTTATTTTTTTCAGGGTCTTCATTGTAAATGCCATCCACACGTGTTCCCTTTAAAATAACATCTGCGTTAATTTCGATTGCTCTTAATACAGCTGCTGAATCTGTTGTAAAATATGGGTTTCCGGTACCAGAACCAAAAATAACAACTCGTCCTTTCTCGAGATGGCGAGTGGCCTTTCTTTTTATGAAAGGTTCTGCAATGGCTTCAATTTTAATTGCTGTCTGATGTCTTGTTGGAACATCATTATTTTCTAAAGCACTTTGTAGCGCAAGACCATTGATGACGGTGGCCAGCATTCCCATATAATCTGCCTGTACGCGATCCATTCCTTTACTTGCTCCTGATACGCCTCTGAAAATATTGCCACCACCGATGACAATTGCGATTTCAATCCCTAAATCAAAAACCTTTTTTATTTCTTTGGCGTAACTATCGATTCGAACAGGATCGATTCCGTGCGTGAGGTCACCCATTAAGGCTTCTCCGCTCAATTTTAAAAGTATTCTTTGGTATTTCATGCAGATGAATGTGTTAACAAATATAAAAATTAAAGAAGAATTTGCTCGAGTTAATAACCAACAATCTATTGTGTTAAATCTTTTATTTATTCTTGTTTAGGTTAAAACGGCTTTTAAACTCAAGTCGATGGGTTTTGCACTATAGGTTAAAGCTCCCATTGAAATATAATTTACCCCAGTTTCAGCCATTTCAACTAAATTGTTTTCTGTTATATTTCCGGAGGCTTCTGAGAGTACTTTATTGTCGATTAATTCAAGTGCAGTAACAAGTTCTTTGGCGTTGAAGTTGTCTAATAAAATTCTACTTACCCAGGAAAAAGGGAGGATTGCATTGATTTCATCAAGATTTCTTGCCTCAACAACTACCTCTAAAGACTGAGGTAGCGACTCCAAATAGTGTTCCGTCTTTTGTAGTGCTTGGGTCATTCCACCACAGAAATCCACATGATTGTCTTTAATCATTAGGGCGTCAAATAAACCCATTCGGTGATTGGTTCCTCCTCCAATTTGAACAGCCCATTTTTCGGGATATCTAAAATTAGGAGTCGTTTTTCGGGTGTCTAAAAGTTGGCAATGTGTGTGCGCTATTTTTCGAGATAATGTATGCGTGAGTGAAGCAATCCCGCTCATACGTTGCATAGAATTGAGTACCAAACGCTCGGTGGCTAAAATAGATTGTGTATTTCCATTCACTTCAAAAGCAATAGCACCCTTTTTTACTGTTGCTCCGTCTTTAGCATAGGGATGAAAAATTAAATTGGGATCGTAGCGATGAAAAAGAATTTCTGCAAGTTCCATCCCAGCAAGTATCCCCTCCTCTTTGACTAATAATTTTGCTGAACTTGTTGCAGTTTCGGTGATACAGGATCGACCACTATGGTCTCCAGAACCAATGTCTTCTTTCAATGCTTCATCGATGAAATGATTTAGCTCGTTTTTATATTGTTGGAAAAAAGGACTATGCATAATCTTGATTGTAAAAAACTCCTTTATTTTCAGTAATGGATTGGGCTTGTTTGATGATCAAATGAGCGATACTTACCATATTTCTTAATTCACACAGGCCATGGGTTAACCGATCTTGATTGTATATTTCTTGTACTTTATTGTAGATTTCAAGCATTTCTATATCAGCCTGTTGAAGTCCTTCTGATGTTTTAAAAATTCCAACATGATTGGTCATTACTTCTTGTAGTTTTAGGCGTAAATGATGAATTTCTTTAATTTCAACTGAGTTGGAATAGGTATCTCCTTTCCATTCGGGTAAGGTGTCATAAAATGAGGGGTCGGGTAATTCCTTTTTCAAGGCATCAAGAACATCAAGTGCCGCACGATGAGAAAAAACCAAAGCTTCAAGCAAGGAGTTAGAGGCAAGTCGATTGGCTCCATGCAGTCCTGTGGAGCTGCATTCTCCAATGGAGTAAAGACCTTTAAGTTTGGATTCGCTTTTACTGTTAACTTGGATACCTCCACAAAAGTAATGAGCAGCTGGAACGACTGGGATCATGTCTTGAGGTAGATGTATTTCTAATGAAGAACAAGTTTCATAGATATTAGGGAAGCGTTTTTTCCAAGTTTCAACAGTCAAATCAGAACAGTCAAGGGATACAAATTTTTCTTCTTGTTTTTGAATTTCTTTTTGAATGGCACGGGCTACGATGTCTCTTGGGGCTAGTTCTTTTCTGGAATCATATTGATCCATAAAACGCTCTCCCGAGCTATTTCTGAGTTTGGCTCCTGCTCCTCGAACCGCCTCGGTAATTAAAAAAGTATTTCCATTCACTTTATGGTATAAGGCCGTGGGATGAAATTGAACGAAGGGTAACTTGTCCATATGAACTTTTGCTCTATAAGCAGCACCCAGTCCGTCGCCTGTTGCTATAGCTGGATTTGTACTGTGTGCATATAGACTCCCAGCGCCTCCAGTACAGAGTACCGTAATTTTCGCACTTATTTTAAGGATGCTCTCTTCTTCTCTAGAAATGACATAAGCGCCATAACATCGGTCATGTTTTTGGGTACTGTGGTGATCTGTAATTAAATCAACTAAGGTGTGATTTTCTAAAATTTGAATATTGGGAAAGGATTTAATCTTACTTACCAAGGCTTGTTGAATATGCAGCCCTGTGTGGTCTTTATAGTGGACTACTCTTTTTTCAGAATGTCCTCCTTCTTTCACTAAATGAAGATTTTCTTGTTGGGTGTCAAATTGAGTTCCCCAATTCATCAACTCCTTGAGACGATCTTTACCTTCCTCTACTACAAATTTCACAACTTCAGGATTGCAGGCACCATCCCCAGCAATCAAGGTGTCTTGTATATGTTTTTCAAAAGAATCTTTTTCGAAATCGGAGACTACCGCAATACCTCCTTGAGCATATTTTGTATTTCCCTCACTAACTTGATCTTTGGAAATTAAGACCATAGAAATTTCAGGATCATTCATTGCTAATTTGATGGCAAAAGAAAGTCCTGAAATTCCAGTCCCAATAATTAATACATCTGCAAACATTATTATTTCAGCGCTAACATTTTAAGAATAGGCATTTTTGCTTTTTCGATGAGTTCAGGTGCTAACAAGATTTCAGGTTGCTCAAAACGCAAACAATTATATAGTTTTTCTAAGGTGTTTAATTTCATGAAAGCACATTCACTACAAGCACAAGTATCGTCTTCTACAGGGGCGGGTATAAAGGTTTTATGTGGACATTTTTTTTGCATTTCATGTAAAATACCGGCTTCGGTAGCAACAATATAGTGATCAGCAGAGTCGGATTGAACAAATTGAAGTAGGCCTGACGTACTTCCAACATAATGGGCAATCTCAAGAATTGGTGATTCGCTTTCAGGGTGGGCAATAAATTTAGCTTCGGGGTACTCCTGGGCAAGGGTTACAATTTTGTCAAAGGAAAAAGCTTCGTGGACAATACAGGCACCATCCCATAAAATCATATCCCGTCCTGTTTCTTTAATTAAAAAGCGACCTAGATTTTTATCAGGAGCAAAGATGATTTTTTGATCAACGGGAATACTTTCAATCACCCTTTTAGCATTGCTAGAAGTACAAACGATATCACTCAGAGCTTTGATTTCAGCAGAACAGTTAATATAGGTTACAACGATTGCTTTAGGATGCAACGCTTTGAATGCAGCAAAATCAGTGGGAGGACAAGAATCTGCTAAAGAGCAACCAGCTTTTAAATCGGGGAGCAATACTTTTTTCGATGGGTTGATGATTTTCGCAGTTTCTGCCATAAAATGGACTCCCGCAAAAACGATAATATCTGCTTCTACTTTTGCTGCTTGTTGTGCAAGATAAAGGCTATCTCCTAGATAGTCTGCTAAGTCTTGGATGGCTGGTTCCTGATAATAATGGGCAAGAAGAACAGCATTCTTTTCCTTTTTAAGTTTTACTATGGCTTGGCTCAGGTCAACATCTTTTTCAACAGGAGCTTGTATATATCCTAAACGGTCTAATTGTTTTGAAATCGTTTGTTGCGTCATTTTGATTTAGTTAATAAATCTTAAAGCAAGTTATTACATTATTTGCTTTTAATATTTATATCGGAGTTATTATTTAATACACTTTCCATTGTGTAGGCATTTTTCAATTTAAAATCACCAACTTGAGTTCTCTGTAAAGCACTAAGGTGGGCACCGCTCGAAATTGATTTTCCAAAATCATGTGCTAAGCTTCTAATGTAAGTTCCTTTACTACAGCGAATTAAAAAACTAATATTGGGCATTTCTATTTTTGTAATTTTAAATTCAGAGACAGTTACAGTCCGTTTAACAATTTCGGGGGTTTCTCCTGCTCTAGCATATTCGTAGAGCCTTTTTCCATCTTTTTTAAGGGCGGAAAAAAGGGGAGGTTGCTGTTGAATAGTCCCGATGAATTCTTGTGTGGTGATTTCTATGAGTTCAGGAGTAATGTGTTCAATATTATAGCTTTTGTCAATCTCGGTTTCTAGATCGTAAGAGGGAGTTGTCGCACCGAGTTGAAATGTTCCTTTGTACTCTTTTTCGGTATCCTGTAGCGTGCTGATTGTTTTTGTTTTCTTTCCAGTACAGATTAGCAAGAGTCCAGTAGCTAGGGGATCGAGAGTCCCAGCATGTCCAACTTTCAATTTTTTGAGCCCTGTTACATTTTTTAAATGCCAACGAATTTTGTTTACAACCTGAAAGGAGGTCCATCCTAGGGGTTTGTCAATCAAGAAGATTTGACCTTCTTGAAGTGTTTCAGAATCAAAATATTGTTCAAAGAAGTCCATACACCAAGGCAATTCCACCAACAATTATACAATAAAGACTAAAATATTTGAGTTGACTTTTTTTAACTAATGCAATCATCCATTTACAGGCTAATATGCCTGTGAAAAATGCTGCAAAAAACCCAAAAAATAAAGGCAGAAATTCAATTTTATGGCGAACCCCATCAGCATCTAAGATGGTTTTAGCCATACTTCCAAAGATAAGCGGAAGGACCATGAGAAAAGAAAAGCGTGCCGCTTTTTCACGATCAATTCCAAGCAGAACAGCAGTAGCGATAGTTGATCCACTTCTAGAGATTCCGGGAAGAATAGCAATGGCTTGAACGATACCTAAAACGATTGCATTTTGAGAAGAAACAATCTTGTCTGTTTTTTTGGCTTTATCTGCCCAGAATAAAATGATTGCTGTAAGACAAAGCATGGCTCCAACTAAGATCAAATTTTGAGCAAAAAGTAATTCGATTTGGTCTTGTAAAAAAAGACCCACTAGCACAGCGGGAATCATGGAAAGTATAATTTTAAAACTAAATTCGGTACTCTCATTCAATTTAAAAACAAAGAGGCCTTTGATGATTTCTAGAATGTCTTTTCTGAAGACTACAATGGTGCTAAATGCAGTGGCTACGTGAAGGGCGATAGTTAAAAAAAGACTTTCTTGGGCCTCTGCTTGATTTCCAAACAAGGTTTTGACAATTTCTAAATGACCACTTGACGAAATGGGTAGAAATTCAGTTAATCCTTGGATAATTCCAAGGACAATCGCCTCAACATAACTCATTCCTTAGAAGCTTGTTGTGTTAGGATAGAGTACATGGCAACTCCAAAACCAGCTAGGACCAGTGTGGGAGCCAAGCGAATACGTCTAAAGTTAAAAATGGCTTCATTGAAATAATTTGGATCTTCACTTCCACCTCCCGTCATTAAGATAAAACCCGTTGCAATTAGAGCAATTGCTAAAAAAAGAAAACGATAATTTCGTTTTCCAAACAATAATTTTTTAGGAGTGTTGGACTGTTTCATAGGACTAATACGTTTTAATATACAGCGTCAGTTTTGAGGTTTAAATAGCGTTGGGTTGCAAAGAAGGTACTGATACCTGTAATTCCAATTCCCAAAAGGAGAACGCCTCCAAAAACAACAATGAGCTCCAACGGATGGTTCATCATGTTTAGTTCTGGAAAGCGCTTGTTGAGCTCCAAGAATAAAAGCGTAAGACCACCCAAAGCAAGCAAGGAGCTGATAAATCCAAGTCTCAAATGGGTCCAAATGAATGGTCTGCGGATAAATGATTTAGTCGCCCCGACAAGTTGCATGGTTTTGATAATAAATCGCTTTGAATAGATAGAAAGTCTGATGGAACTGTTTATGAGTAATAAAGCAATGACAACAAATAAAACCGTTGTGATAAATAATACAATAGAAATTTTACGAATATTTTCATCTAAAAGAGTGACTAGAGGTTGGTCATACACAACTTCATTTACAAATTCAGCAGTTTCGATATTTTCTTTTGTTTGTATAAGAGAAAGAGTATTTACAAAGGCAGCATTGAAATAAATATCAATTGAATTCAGTAAAGGATTATATCCCAAAAATTCCACAAAATCTTCTCCAATGTCTCTTGAATATAATTCTGCGGCTTCTTCTTTAGGAGTAAATCGAACATTTTTTGTAGCCGGATTGAGTTGAATTTTTTTTTGCAATTGGGTTATTTCAATGTCTTTAGTGTTATCTTCTAAATAAACAGTCATTACGATTTGCTCTTTGAAGTGCGAAGCAATATTCTTGGTGTTGAGAAGGAATAAACCAAGAACTCCCACAAAAAACAAGACAAGAGTAATGCTTACCACCACAGAAAAGTATCCTGTAAGTAATCTTCTTTTTTGGTAATTTTCTTGAAAGCTTTGTGCCACAATCAATATTTTTGTAAAAATAGAAAAGAATTATAAGACCTGGGCTTATAAAATATTCTTTTAGCATTTTAACATTCCAGCAATAAGCGTATTTTTGTGCCTTTCAAAGCAACCAATACCGAAACACGTGGGATACGACTTTAAAGAAATTGAAAATAAATGGCAGGCATACTGGGCAGACCAGCAAACTTTTAAAGTCTCCAACCATTCAGAAAAACCAAAATTTTACATCTTGGACATGTTTCCTTATCCTTCGGGTGCCGGACTTCACGTAGGACATCCCCTCGGATACATTGCAAGTGATATTTATGCGCGTTTCAAACGCCACAAAGGTTTTAATGTATTGCATCCACAGGGCTACGATTCTTTTGGATTACCTGCTGAACAGTATGCAATTCAGACTGGACAGCATCCTGCTAAAACAACTCAAGATAATATTTCACGCTACAGAACTCAATTGGATCAAATGGGGTTTTCGTTTGATTGGAGTAGAGAGGTGAGAACTTCAAGTCCTGATTTTTATAAGTGGACCCAATGGATTTTCTTACTTTTATTTGATCACTATTATTGTAAAGATACTGACAAAGCATTGTCTATCACGTCTTTAATTAATCGCTTTGAAAAAGAAGGAAATGTCAATATCAATGCAGTTTGTGATGTAAAAATTGAGCCTTTTTCTGCAGCAGAGTGGCTTGCTTATGAAGACAGTCAACAACAAGAAATCCTCTTAGGATATCGACTCACTTATCTCTCAGATGCTGAGGTCAATTGGTGTGCTGAACTTGGAACGGTTTTGGCAAATGATGAAATTATTAATGGAGTTTCAGAACGCGGTGGTTATCCTGTAACCAAAAAGAAAATGAAGCAATGGAGTATGCGAATTAGTGCTTATTCCGAACGTCTACTCTCAGGTTTGGAACACCACGATTGGCCTGAATCTTTAAAAGAAATGCAACGCAATTGGATAGGGAAATCCATTGGAGCGAAAGTGTTTTTTGAGATTGAAGGGAGTGATAAAAAAATAGAAGTCTTTACCACCCGTCCTGATACGATCTTTGGGGTGACCTTCATGACTCTGGCTCCAGAACTGGATTTGGTGCAAGAGATTGTCCAACCCAATCAGAAAAAAGCTGTTGACTCTTACATTAAAGAAACACAGCAGCGTACCCAAAGAGAACGAATGGCTGATGTCAAGAATATTACAGGTGTTTTTACGGGGGCATATGCCGTACATCCCCTAACCGGTGATAAAATTCCAATTTGGATTGGGGATTATGTATTAGCCGATTATGGAACAGGAGCTGTTATGGCAGTACCTTGTGGGGATCAAAGGGATTACGATTTTGCTAAACATTTTGATATCCCAATCACCAATATCTTTAAAGACGTTTCTGTCGCTGAGGAGGCCTATACAGATAAGGTCAATACAATCATTGCTCATTCTGATTTTTTAAATGGACTTTCTTACAAAGAGGCTATGGTGCGTGCCATCGATGTTCTTGAAGAAAAAGCGGCTGGGGCAGGAACAATCAATTATAAACTTAGAGATGCTGTATTTAGCAGACAACGTTATTGGGGAGAACCGATTCCAATTTATTATAAAAATGGGATGCCGCAAGCTTTGACTTTAGAAGATTTACCTTTGAATTTACCTGATGTTGAAAATTATTTACCCACCCCTGAAGGGGCTCCACCCCTGGGCAATGCAGTAAATTGGGCCTGGAACGAAAAAGAAAGAAGGATTGAAACGAATACTGCGATTGATCACACTACAATTTTCCCCTTGGAGTTAAATACAATGCCCGGATGGGCAGGAAGTTCATGGTATTTCTATCGGTATATGGATGCACAAAATCCAGATGTTTTTGTTGGCGACGAAGCCAAAAATTACTGGCAAGATGTAGACCTTTATTTGGGGGGAAGTGAACATGCAACGGGACATTTACTCTATTCTCGTTTTTGGCAAAAATTTCTTTTTGATTTAGACCTTTTGCCTGTTGAGGAGTATGCAAAAAAGCTTATCAATCAGGGGATGATTTTGGGAACTTCTGCCTTCGTATATAGAAAGCCTGGAACTCAAACCTATGTTTCTAAAGACTTGTTGAGTCCTGAAATAACCTACGAGCCAATTCGAGTTGATGTTAGTCTGGTCAACGCATCAGATGAGTTAGATGTAGAAGGTTTAAAAAAATGGCAACCCCAATTTGCCGAAGCTGAATTTGAATATAGCAAGGGAATCCTTAAAGTAGGAAGAGAAGTTGAAAAAATGTCAAAGTCTAAATACAATGTTGTCAATCCCGATGAGATTTGTGAACAATATGGCGCCGACACACTTCGCATGTACGAAATGTTCTTAGGTCCATTAGAACAAGCCAAACCATGGAATACTGCAGGAATGTCGGGTGTTCATAATTTCTTGAGAAAGTTCTGGAAGTTGTTTTATCAAGAGGATACGTTTTTAGTGACGGATACTGTACCCGATAAAAAAGCACTTAAAATATTGCATGAAACGATTAAAAAAGTAACGGAGGATATCGAATCTTTTTCTTTTAATACCTGCGTGAGTTCTTTTATGATCTGTGTAAATGAACTGACAAGTATGGATTGCCATAGCCTTGAGGTGTTAAAACCTTTAACAATTTTATTATCTCCTTTTGCCCCCCACATTTCTGAGGAGCTTTGGCAAAAGTTAGGACACACTGAAAGTATCGTTGAAGCTCCTTTTCCTGTATTTGATGAATCCTTTTTGGTGGAAGAGGAAAAAAATTACCCCGTATCATTTAATGGAAAAATGCGTTTTACACTTTCTCTTTCTTTAGCATTGGATAAAGAAGCGATTCAGGAGGCGGTGCTGGGGGACCCTAGGACTCAAGAATACCTTGAGGGTAAAAGCCCAAAAAAATGGATTATAGTTCCCAATAAAATTATTAATATCGTATTTTAATGACACCCTTTCAAATTGAATTAATCGGTATGTTTGCTGCAGTGCTTACTACCTCTGCGTTTATACCCCAAGTATATAAAATTTGGAAAACAAAAATTTCGGATGGAGTTTCTCTCAGTATGTATTTATCGATGTTTATAGGGGTATCTTCATGGTGTGTTTATGGGTTTTTGATTGGGAGTCCTTCTGTTTTAATCGCAAATATTGTGGCAGGTTTATTGCAGTTAATGATTATTTATTTTAAGTTAAAATTTAAATAAATAGGAATGTTTTTAATGAGATTCAATTATTTTTAATAAAAAAATTATGGGAAGTTACTACTTGATAATTATTATTATTTCACTTGCCAGTATGTGGGTAAGCAACACCCTAAAGAGCAAATTTAAAAAATATGCTGCCTTGACTTTACGTAATGGAATGTCGGGAAAGGAGATCGCAGAAAAAATGCTTTCTGATCATGGAATTCGTGATGTAGAGGTGATCTCTGTTCGAGGTTCTTTAACGGATCATTATAATCCTAAAAATAAAACGGTAAACCTCAGTGAGTCAGTATACAATGAACGAAACGCAGCAGCAGCAGCAGTTGCCGCTCACGAATGTGGCCACGCGGTTCAGCATGCAAAAGGATACGAATGGTTGAGATTGAGATCTCAGCTAGTGCCTGTAGTCGGAATTGCTTCTAATTTATCCATGATTGTCATTATAGCTGGATTGGTTTTAATGCAAATGGTTTCTTTTGGATTTGAAATAGCAGTTGTTGGAGTCGGACTTTTTGGCTTGGGCACCTTGTTTAGTTTCATTACCCTTCCTGTTGAGTATGATGCAAGTAACAGAGCACTAGCTTGGTTGGAACGAAAGAATATGGTTTCTAGAGAAGAATTAGCTGGGTCAAAAGATGCTTTAAAATGGGCGGCGAGAACATATGTAGTTGCCGCTTTGGGTTCTCTGGCTACACTAGCTTATTTTGCTTTTCAAGTATTTGGCGGTAGGAGAAATTAATCAAAGTGCTATTTGACGATTCAATTGTTGTTGCAGTGAAATAAAGGTTTCGGTTCTTGATACCCCTTCAACGGATTGTATTTTTTTATTTAATAATTCCATTAAGTGTTCATTGTCTTTACAAAGTAATTTTGCAAAAATACTCCAGTTGCCTGTGGTGTAATGACATTCAATGACTTCGGGAATACTTTTGAGTTGCTTAACGGCCTCTGGATTTCTCATGGCTTTATCTAAATAAATTCCGATAAAGGCAACCGTTTTATAGCCTAGTATTTTTGGATTAATGATGATTTGTGAACCTGAAATCACTTCAGCCTTTTCAAGCTTTTTTAATCTTTGGTGAACAGCAGCCCCTGAAATACCCGTATTTTTTGAAATTACCAAAATGGGAGTTCGCGCATCTTCCATTAAGGTTTTTAAAATAATTTTATCAATTCCGTCAATCGTAACTGTTTGCTCTGAAATTTTCATAATAGATGTATTGATCCAATTATTGTTAATAAATCTTTGAGTTTATTCAAAGGTACTATACAATTTAAATAAAATAAACGATTTTGATTAATATATATTTTTAATCCGTTTAAAAATCAAATATTAATTTTAATTTTTTAAATGAAAAACAGCGTATGATGTCTTTACAAACCAAGATGCGTTTATATGGAAGCGTATTTATGGCTATTTCTATCCTCCTAGGTGCTTTTGCAAGTCACTATTTGAAGACTATTTTGGAATCTGATTCCCTGGCTAGCTTTGAGGTAGGCGTTCGTTATCTAGTTTATCACGGTCTTGCACTCTTGACTTTGTCAAACTTTACTTTTAATTCAATCAAGAGACAAAAGCAGATTGTAAATATACTTGTAGTTGGGTGCAGTCTTTTCTCTGGAAGTATTTTTATCTTGAGTTTTAAAGAGCAATTTCCCTTCTCTGTAAGTGGGTTAGGACCGATCACTCCTGTAGGAGGTAGTTTGTTGATTTTAGGCTGGGTACTATTAACCTTTCAACTGATAAAGAAAAAAGACAAGTAAATTTTTAGCTAGTTGTTCTTTTGGATATACTGTTCAATTGCCATTGTCATTGACGGCGTTTCGGGGGTGGGTGCTTTGATATCAATTCTTAGGTCAGCTAATTCTGCGGCTTTAATAGTAGAATTTCCATAAACGGCGATTCGCGTATTATTTTGTTTGAAATCAGGGAAATTTTTGAAAAGAGACTCAATTCCCGAAGGACTGAAAAATACAAGGATATCATAGTATATATCTCGTAAATCAGATAAATCACTGACTACTGTTTTGTATAAAATAGCCCGTTGCCAGTTTAAAGAAGCTTTATCTAAAAAATTGGGAACATCAGGTTTCAAAACATCAGAGGTGGGAAATAAGAAGGTTTCTTTGTTGAATTTTTTAAATACTGATTCAAGATCCTCTATTTTTTTTTCACCAACGTAAATTTTACGTTTTCGATAAACAACATATTTCTGAAGATAAAAAGCTACTGCTTCGGATTGGCAAAAATATTTTGTGCTATCTGGAACCGAAAAACGCATTTCCTTGCAAAGACGAAAGAAATGGTCTACCGCATTTCTACTTGTTAAAACAATATTTTGAAAATTATTAAAATCGATTTTTTGTTGCCTTACTTCTTTGGCATCAAGGCCTTCTACATGAATAAAAGGTCTAAAGTGAACGGTTAACGTATGCTTGTCTAGAAGCTTGCTATAAGGGGACTTGTCACTTGAAGGTTCTGGTTGGGAAACCAAAATAGTTTTCACTTTCATATATCAGAATAAATTACATTCTAGTTTCAATAATCAAAAAATAAAGCCATAACCACGGCGCTATTTTAACCGTGCAAAGATAAAAAATTAAATAAAAAATATCCTTTGGATCACTTTTAATAAAGGAAAGTAAAATACCTGCCTGCAAAATTCCCCAGATCAAAAAAAGCATAAATAAAAATACGGTAATGATTTCAGGAGCTAAATGGGTGTAATGCCCTATAAAAAGTAGTGTTGATAAAAATAAAGAAAATTGGGTGTTGTGAGTAAAAGCCCTAAAATGATATGAATTTATTTTGTTTAACATATTCATTTGTTTGAGAACAAACTGAACAAACATGAATCGAATCCATCCAAAAAAAATAATTGCAAATAAGATGTAGTAAAATTCAAAGGCATAGAGTTCAGTGCCAGAAGTCTTTTTAATACCCCATAGGATCAATAGGCTAACGGAACTGAAAATTAGAAGGGCACTTAATGTATTAAATGTACCTTGAAACGATAAGTTTCGATCGGTTGTATATTTACTAATATAAATACTGGAAGAATAAAATTTAAGTAAATCCCAAAATCTAGAAGCTTCAAAATAATGAAGACCAACAACAAGTAGTAGGTTGAAAAAGAAAATGAGACTGATCCAATCTTGGTCAATACTCGCTCTATAGATCCATTCTCCCATGGACCAAATTTACTTTATTTTTAAAAATTAATATCTTCTTCTTATTGATATGTTGCGAATACATTTCCTATTTTTACCCTGGTTATGGAACAAACTCTTATTATTATTCCTACTTATAATGAAATCGAAAATATTGAGGCGATTATCAAAACAGTTTTTGACACCAAATTGTTGCTAGATATTTTAGTGGTGGACGATCAATCTCCTGACGGAACAGGAGAGGCAGTAATAGAATTAATGTCTCAATATAAGGCGAGATTGTTTTTAGAGTCAAGATCTAAAAAAAGTGGTCTTGGAGCTGCCTATGTGCACGGTTTTAAATGGGCTTTAAAAAGACAGTATCAGTATGTTTTTGAGATGGATGCAGATTTTTCTCATGATCCTAAAGAATTGGCTCCCATGTTGGAAAAGTTAAAAGCGGGTACAGACCTTGTTGTTGGTTCTCGCTATGTGAAGGGGGTAAATGTTGTGAACTGGCCAATGAGCAGAATTTTACTTTCTTACTTTGCCTCAAAATACGTTCAACTCATAACGTCAATGCCTATTAAAGATGCTACGGCAGGTTTTGTTGGTTACCGCCGCGTTGTCTTAGAATCCATAGTGTTGGATGAAATAAAATTTGTGGGCTATGCCTTTCAAATAGAATTAAAGTATAAAGCTTGGGTGAAAAAGTTCAAGCTAGAAGAACATCCGATTATTTTTACCAATCGTGTTTTGGGAAAGTCTAAAATGAATGGCAATATTATTTGGGAGGCACTTTCTGGGGTCTTATTTTTACGATTAAACAAAAGAAAATTTAAATGAATTCAGGATCAATACTCAAAATAATAAATGCTAAAATAGTCAATGAAGGACATGTTTTTGAGGGTGAGATTTTAATCGAAAAGGATAGAATTAGTCAAATTGGAAATGAAATTACAGTTGAAGGAATTCATGAAATTTTTGATGCCAAGGGAAATTATATTTTACCCGGATTAATAGACGATCAAGTTCATTTCAGAGAACCTGGACTCACCCATAAAGCAACTATCGCTACTGATTCAAAGGCTGCCATTGCCGGTGGAATTACTTCTTTTATTGAAATGCCTAATACTTCGCCACAAACCACTACCCGAGAAGCTTGGGAAGCAAAAAACAAACAAGCAGAAGCCACTTCTTTTGCTAATTATGCTTTTATGTTTGGAGGGACTAATGATAATTTGGAGGAGATTTTAGCATTAGACAACAAGAAAGTTCCTGCACTCAAACTTTTTTTAGGCTCCTCTACAGGAAATATGTTAGTGGATAATCCAGAGGTCTTGAGAGAAATATTCAGGAATACAGACTTGGTGATTGCAGTTCATTGTGAAGACGAAGCCACAATCCGAAAGAATATGGAGAATGCGATAGCAACCTATGGTGATGATATCCCCATTTCAGAGCATCCCCTCATTCGAAGTGAGGAGGCTTGTTATTTATCTTCTTCACAAGCGGTGGCTTTAGCCAAAGAAACTGGAGCAAGACTTCATGTATTTCATTTATCCACAGCAAAAGAGCTTTCTCTATTTCGAAATGATATTCCGTTAAAAGAGAAAAAGATTACCGCCGAAGTATGTATCCATCATTTGTGGTTTTCTTCAGAGGACTATGCGGAAAAAGGAACTCGTATTAAATGGAATCCTGCCGTAAAAACAAAAGAAGATAGAGCAGCACTGTGGGAGGGTCTGAATTCTGATTTATTAGATGTTCTTGCTACAGATCATGCGCCCCATACAAAAGAAGAAAAAGAAAATAAATACAGTCAAGCTCCCTCTGGGGGGCCCATGGTTCAACATGCCCTTCCTGCACTTCTAAGTGCTTATCATCAAGGAAAAATTACGCTAGAAAAAATAGTAGAAAAAGCCTGTCATAATCCTGCAATTTTATTTGATGTCAAACATAGAGGTTTTTTAAAGGAGGGTTACTTTGCTGACCTTGTTGTAGTTGACCTAGAAAAAGAACATCGGGTTGAAACTTCAAATATTTTATATAAATGTGGATGGTCACCTTTTGAAGGAACTACCTTGAAGGGATCGGTAGAACGTACTCTTTTAAATGGAAAATGGGTGTTTAAAGAGGGAGAAGTAGCAGAGCAATCAGCTGCAAAAGCACTAACTTTTGATCGATAATTATGAAATTACTTCACGTTTTTTATGCGTTTACTTTTTGCGCGCTACTTCTCAGTAGTTGTTCAGGGACAGGTTCTGTTGAAAAGCCAGAAAATTTGATTAGTGAGAAAAAAATGGAAGCCATTTTATATGATGCGATTATGATGGAAGTCATGACTACTTTTTCTCTGAAAAATCCAACTTTTGAAGCTTTGATGGGTAAATCATATCTCTATTTAAAGTATAAGGTTGATAGTGTTCAATTGGTTGAAAGTGAAAATTATTACGCCAAAAATCCTAGAAATTATCTAAAGATTCACAATAATGTGTTGAGACGTATCGAAAAGGCAAAGGATAGTTTTGATCGATTAGGAAAAAAACAAAAAGTAAACTAAAATTTATAGGATTCACCAATTTCGGATATACACTGCTCAATATCGGTGTATTTGAAATTAAGGGTGTTACAAATCTTAGTTCCAATGTAATGTTGTTTGCTACAGAGCGTTTCGATAAATGGAATACTCAAAAAGTTTTTTCGGATGTAGAGTAGGTCTAAGGTTTTTTCAATAACAAATAATAAATATAAAAGGCTTCCTTTAAGGGGAATCGAAGGGGGTTTCTTTTTTAGGGAAACTGCAATTTTTTCAAGTAACTCTTTTTGACTTAAATTTTCAGCAACTAAAATAAAGCGTTCATTTTGAATATCGGATTCCATCAAATGGATTAAAACTTTCACAACATCATCAAGTGCAACAACACCCGTGTCTCCAGTTGGATAAAAACGCATCCCTTTTGCTACATTTTGAAAAAGGGAAGCACTACTTCGATTCCAAAGTTGACCCCCCAAAATAACTCCTGGATTGATGATGACAACCGGCAAACCTTCTTGTGACGCACGCCAAACTTCCAATTCAGCTCCATATTTCGTGTAGGCATAAGCGGTATGGTTTTGATTGGGCTCCCAATTTGATTCTTCGTTGATTAAAGCATTATTCTTTTCAGCTCCAAGGGAAGCGATAGAGCTGACATAGGCTAGTTTTTTCACCTTGTGTTTAAGTGCTGCATTTACCACATTGGCTGTGCCTTCGACATTACTTTTTTGCAATGTTTCAGCTTTATAACTTGCAAAGGAGACCTTTGCGGCACAATGATATACATAGTCCACTCCATGGAAAGCATCTTCGAGAGCATTAATATCATTTAAAGCTGCTTTTTTCCATTGAATTAATCCAAAATCTTTTAGGCTTTTTGGAGCAATAGTTTCAAATACTTTTTTTACAACTCCAATACTTTCTTCTCTTCGATAGGTTGCCACGATGGCTTGTTTTTTTTTGACACATTCAACCAATAAATGTGCCCCTACCATTCCTGTCCCTCCAGTAACTAATATCATGAGAACGAATGTACACTTTTTTGATTTTGATTTTTGGTTTCCATTCTAGAAATCTATCTTTGCAGTAAAAATTTATGCCAACTAATTTTGTACAAGAGCTTCAGTGGCGTGGTTTACTTCACGACATTATGCCAGAAACAGAAACCTTCCTCTTAGAAAAGTCTACTAAAGGCTACATCGGTTTTGATCCTACTGCAGATTCGCTTCATATTGGGAGTTTGGTACAGATAATGATTTTGATGCATTTTCAAAAACATGGGCATGCTCCCATCGTCCTTGTGGGTGGAGCAACAGGTATGATTGGGGATCCCTCTGGGAAATCAGATGAACGAAATTTATTGGATCAACAAACGCTTGAAAAAAATTGCGCAGGAATTCAAGATCAATTGGAGCGATTTTTGGATTTTGATACTTCATTACCCAACCCAGCAATTTTGGTAAATAATTATGATTGGATGAAATCGTATAGCCTCATTGATTTTTCAAGAGAGGTAGGAAAACACATTACGGTAAATTATATGATGGCTAAAGAGTCTGTGAAAAAGCGTTTGAGTTCAGAGGCTAAGGTAGGGATGTCCTTTACTGAGTTTACCTATCAGTTGTTGCAGGGCTATGATTTTTTGCACTTGTATAAAAATTTTGATTGCCGTCTCCAGATGGGAGGAAGTGATCAATGGGGTAACATCACCACCGGTACCGAATTGATTCGGAGAAAGGAAAGTGGGAAAGCATATGCAATCACTTGTCCATTAATCAAAAAAGCAGATGGTTCTAAGTTTGGTAAAACAGAGGGGGGCAATATTTGGTTGGATAAAACACGAACGTCTCCATATAAATTTTATCAGTTTTGGCTAAATACTTCTGATGAGGATGCATTGAATTATATCAAAATTTTCACTTTTCTAGCTGAAGATGATATTAATTCCATTATCAAAGAGCACAGCCAAGCTCCCCACTTAAGACTTCTTCAGAATACAATAGCCAATGAAGTAACGACCCTTGTGCACGGAGCAGAGGAATTGCAAAAAGCAAAAGAAGCTTCTCAAATACTATTTGGACGAGGAACAAGTGAGGCTTTTCAAAAATTAACTCCTGAAACTTTTTTGGAATTGTTTGAAGGAGTGCCTCAGGCTGACATCCCCAGAGACCAGATAAAGGAAGGACTGGATATCATTGCAGCACTGTCTGCATCTTCGGGGTTTTTAAATTCCAATAGTGAGGCACGAAGAGCACTCAAGGAAAATGCCATTTCGGTGAATAAAGCAAAGGTCGATCAGGAATTCAGGATTCAAGAATCTCACCTCATTGGGAATCAATATGTTTTGTTGCAACGCGGGAAAAAGAATTATTTTGTTTTAAAAATTGTGGACTAAACAACAAGGAGGTTACATCCTCTGATTTCTGCAGCGTCAAAACGACCTAGAACCTCAAAGCTACCATCATCGTATGTTTTTCCTAAATCTTGAGTCGCAATGAAGGCACAAGAATCAACATTGGCTAAATCAATAATATTTAATCCCCCTGTTTTTTTTGTTCCAATAAGCTCAAAGGGATCTTCTGCTGAACGCGTTAATACTTGCATCCAAGGAGGACAATAAAACCGCCCTTCACCCTTGGAATAGGCTTGACTCAAGAGTTCGGTCATACCGTATTCGGAGTGAATTTTTGAAACACCATATCCTTCTTGAAGTTTTTCATGCAAGGCAGAACGAACCCATTCTTTTCGCATTCCCTTCATTCCTCCAGTTTCCATTATTAGGGTATGTTTTAAGTTGAGCTTTTGCTTTTCGGCTCCATTGAGTAAGGCATAGGTAACACCAAGTAAAATTATTTTTTTTTCTTCTTGTCTTTCAAGTTGTTGTAATGTCGTTGTTAATGTATCCCAATTCTCCAAATAAAAGCCACTTTGGGGATGTTTCGTTTTTTGAATTAAATGATTCGCCATGAAAATTAATGATGAATTGCCTTGTTCCTTATAAGAGGGAAGTAGAGCAAGGAGTATGTAATCTTCAATATTCCCATAAAAAAACTGAAACCCTTTCTCAAAACTTTTGATATACAAATCGATCTGATGAACATGATGTTTTGAAGGGATTTGTCCAGTAGTTTTACTGGAAGTGAAAATATGAGTTGCCGAATCGGTTTGGCTACTGACGGTGTGGGATTTAAAAAATTGTATGGGTAAAAAAGGAATGCTTGTTACTTTTTTTACATCCGATGAAGCGACATTGATGAGGTCGCAATAAGAACGATAAATGGAATTATGTTGATATTGATAATGAAATAATTTCAGCGCGTTTGCTTCAAACTGTGATTGAGATTTTATTTGATCAAAAGCGGTTAAAGAAGTCCTCATAGAAAAACAAAATTAACCAAAAAGCCGAGTGTTTTAATGAATTACTAAACGTTTATATCCTTTTTTGCCGTCTTGTTTTAGGTAGAAAACATAAATGCCTGTTTCTAATTCACTTAACAGGATGGCATCTTCGTAAGTGTGTATCTCAATTTTTTTTTCGCCTAAAACATTATAAATTTCAATATGTTTTTCACCGGAGCCATTACTTTCAATAAAAAGTCTATGATTTTTTAGTGGATTGGGGAAGATTTTAAAGTCTAAGGAATCAGGATCTGTTTCAAACAGTTCCAAAGGGATTAATTTATTTTTCAGCTTATTCAACTCATTGGCATAAGCAAACAAAGCGATAAGGCATATGCAAAGAGTAATGATGTTTTTCATTAGGGGCATATTTTAAACAAAAATAGATAAAATTTATTGTTTTGTTAATATTGGAGTTTATGTATTAGTTTTAAGAAAGTGTTAAATTGGTATTTTTAAAATTCAATGCAGAAAAAAGACATTAAAATACTTTTGGTTGATGATGAACCCGATATCATTGAAATTGTTAAGTATAATCTGGAGCAAGTTGGATATCAGATTTTTTCTGCTTCAGATGGATTGGAGGCAATCCAAGTTGCGGAAAAGGAAGAGCCACACTTGATTATTCTTGATGTGATGATGCCCAATTTGAATGGGATAGAAACCTGTGAAAGATTGCGTCAAAAAAAAAGATTCCAAAATACAATTATCATGTTTTTAACCGCTCGCGCCGAAGATTATTCCTATGTTGCAGCCTTTGATGTTGGAGCCGATGATTATATTACAAAACCAATTAAACCCAAAGTTCTTGTTTCTAAAGTAAAAGGATTGCTAAGAAGATTTAAAGATGAATCTTCCGTCCCCATGAGACTAAATTTTTCAAATTTGATAATTGATCGGGAGGCTTACAAAGTTTTTATTAATGGAGCGGAACGATCATTGCCAAGAAAAGAATTTGAGCTACTTTATCTATTGGCTTCCAAGCCAGGAAAAGTGTTTAAGCGAGAACATATATTGGAAAAAGTTTGGGGCTATGAAGTGGTAGTAGGCGATCGAACCATCGACGTACATATACGTAAATTGAGAGAAAAACTTGGCGATCCGTTTTTTAAGACCGTAAAAGGGGTAGGTTACACCTTTGTTCAACCCCCAAACTAATGGCTGTGACTCTATTTAAAAAGAATTTAATTAGCCTGTTTTCAGCATTGTATATCGCTGTTTTTGTTCTGCTTTTAACTCTTGGATTAAATTATTATTTTTTTAATATTACGATCCGTTCATTTTTAATTCCAATGGGGATTGTCTTTTCCTTCACCCTTATTTTTTCGTATTTTTTATTGTCGATCAAAATTGAACGAAACATAATTGAAAAAGTAAGTGCCATTTACAATAATCTTTTTCCGACAACGATCTCCTCAAGATCCCTGGATGATTTTGATTTATTAACTTCAAATTTAAAGAAAATCACCACGGATAAGAATACTGAGATTGAGTTGTTAAAGCAGCAGGAGAATTATAGAAAAGAATTTATTGGAAACATTGCTCATGAATTGAAAACGCCCTTGTTTACTATCCAGGGTTATGTGTTGACACTTTTGGACGGGGGTGTTGATGACCAAAAAGTACGGACTAAATATTTGAAACAAGCAGCAAAGGGAGTGGATCGATTGATGTATGTAGTCAAGGACTTGGATTTAATAACCAAGTTTGAATCAGGAATTGAAACTTTGGAACGTTCAGCTTTCGATTTAAGAAGAACTTTAGAAAATGTATTTGAGCTTCTAGAAATGGAAGGAATAAAAAATAACATCACACTTCGGATGGATAAAAAATACGAAGAACCTATTTTTGTTTTTGCTGATGAAGAGCGTATTCAACAAGTTTTAACGAATCTGATCATTAATTCCTTAAAATATGGAATTGAGCAAGGGGTAACAGAAATCGGTTTTGAAAAAATAGATGAAACCAAACTTTTGGTGCGAATTAATGACAATGGTAATGGAATTGCTGAAGAACATTTACCCCGATTATTTGAGCGTTTTTATAGAGTTGACAAAACCCGAAATCGAAATCAAGGAGGCTCAGGGTTGGGTTTGGCAATTGTCAAGCATATTATTGAGGCACACCATGAACGTGTATTTGTAGAAAGTAAAGTAGGAATTGGTTCAGAGTTCTCTTTTTCACTTCCTCTAGCAAGTAAAAAAGAACTCCAAAAGGAGCGTTAAATTCCTTATTTTTATCCAAAATTAAAAGGGGTGGGGAGTAAAAATAAATTAAAGCGTTTTAGAGAAAACGAAACTTTTTCAAACGTCATTCAACCGGAAAGAGAAACCATTTTGCAGGGTTATTTTCCGTACAAAGGGCTTTGGAGAAAGAACTTTTTTAAAAACGATAATCCCATTGTTTTAGAGTTGGGTTGTGGAAAAGGGGAATATACGGTTCATCTTGCCCAACGAAGCCCAGAGGTAAACCATATTGGAATTGATATTAAGGGGGCGCGATTTTGGCGGGGTGCAAAAACTGCAATCGAAGAGGGTTTGTCTAATGTTGGATTTATACGGACTCAAATTGAATTGATTGGATATTGTTTTGCTCCAGGAGAAGTTGATGAAATCTGGATTACTTTTCCAGACCCTCAAATTAAATACAAACGCAGCAAACATCGATTGACCCATCCCAAGTTGTTGGAGACTTACCAATCTGTTTTAAAGCCAAATGGACGGGTTCATCTTAAAACAGATAGCGAATTTTTATTTGGATACACCTTGGGGATTGTTTCTCAAATTGGTAAAATTGAATATGCCCATCACAATATTTATAATAACAGTGATGCTCCTGAAGTAGCTACAGCAGTACAAACGTTTTATGAAAATCAATTTTTAAAGGAGAAAAAAGCCATTACTTACATGAAATTTACTTTATAATGCCTCAACAAGAATCCTTTTTTTCGAAAGTTTATACTGTTGTTAAATTAATTCCTGAGGGAAAGGTAACTTCCTATGGAGCGATTGCTAAATATTTAGGTTCACCCCAAAGTTCAAGAATGGTGGGTTGGGCAATGAATGCCTCACACGCTAAGGATGATGTACCTGCGCACAGAGTGGTCAATCGAAAGGGTTTATTGACAGGTAAACATCACTTTGGAGGAGGTTCTATTATGAAACAGTTATTGGAAAATGAGGGGGTCAAAGTAGATCAAAATCAAATCCAGAATTTAGAAGACTATTTTTGGGATCCAGTGGTTGAACTTCCCGCTTTTTAAAAGAGGATCGCTTTTGATATTGAAAGCTTCGCTGTATATTTGTGACTTATTTATAACTCATGAAAATTACCAAGGAAGCCGTAATCAATGCATTGAAAAAAATTTCACTCCCTGGGGAAGGAGAAAATATTGTAGATCGCGGGGTGGTATCCAATATCATGATCTTTGACGATCAGATTGATGTTGATATTCAGCTTCAAAATCCAAGTTTACAAGCGAGAAAAAAACTCGAGGTAAGTATTTTGAAAACGATCCATGAGAATGTTTATGAGAAAGCAAAAATTAAAATCAACATTAAAGTTGTAAGTCCACCAGCCGAAGAAAACACGATCAAAGGCAAACCCATTAAAGGTATTGATAATGTAATTGCAATTTCTTCTGGAAAGGGAGGTGTGGGGAAATCGACTGTTACGGCAAACATTGCCGTTACTTTAGCACAAATGGGATGTAAGGTAGGGGTCTTGGATGCCGATATTTACGGTCCCTCTATTCCAACCATGTTTGATATGGAAGGTGCACGACCTCTTTCTGTTCAAGTAGAGGGTAAATCAATGATGGAACCCGTCGAAAATTATGGAGTAAAAGTATTGTCTATTGGATTTTTCACAAAACCAGAACAGGCGGTAATTTGGAGAGGACCCATGGCTGCAAAAGCATTAAATCAAATGATTTTTGATGCTGCTTGGGGAGAATTAGATTTTTTGTTGATTGATCTTCCTCCAGGAACAGGCGATATTCATTTGAGTATTGTTCAGTCCTTACCCTTGAATGGTGCGGTTGTGATTAGTACACCTCAAAATGTAGCTTTGGCAGATGCTAAAAAAGGTATCTCCATGTTTCAACAAGACAATATTCAAGTTCCTGTGCTAGGAATTATTGAAAATATGAGTTATTTCACTCCTCCAGAGTTACCCCAAAACAAATATTATATTTTTGGAAAAAAGGGGGCGGAATATTTAGCGAAAGATAAAGAAGTTCCTTTTTTAGGCGCTTTACCCATTGAACAAAGTGTTCGAGAAGCTGCTGACGCAGGCCGACCAGCAGGCCTTCAAGAGACAACACCCATAGCTGTAGCTTTTCAAGAAATTACGAAAAAGCTGGTCTCTCAAGTCCTAATTAGAAATAAAAATTTACCTCCAACCAAAGCAGTAGAAATTACTAATTTAGTGGGCTGTGAAGCTGTAAAATAAGAAACTATGAATGCAGAGGAAATCAATGTTAAAATTTTAGAAGCCTTAGAAGAGATTCGTCCTTTCTTAAAGTCCGATGGAGGAGATATATCTCTTGTCTCTGTAGAGGAGGGTAAGCATGTTAAGGTTCAATTACACGGAGCCTGCGTGGGCTGTAGCGTGAATCAGATGACTTTAAAGTCTGGAGTTGAATTGACCATTAAAAGATACCTTCCTCAAATTGAAACGGTTACGAGTATAGATCCGAGTCACAATGATTAAAACAGATATTCTTATCATTGGAGCCGGACCTACGGGCTTATTTGCGGTTTTTGAAGCAGGATTGCTGCAACTTAAATGTCACTTAATCGATTCCCTTCCCATGCCTGGCGGTCAATGTGCTGAGATTTATCCCAAAAAACCCATTTATGATATTCCATCTCATCCCGAAATACTTGCAGGGGATTTGGTGAAAAATCTAGAGCAACAAATCGCTCCTTTTCAACCGGGATATACACTTGGTGAAAGCGCAATCTCTATTGAAAAAACAGCTGAAAATGCATTTATTGTAACCACAGACAAAGGAACACAACATCAAGCCCCTGTTGTCGCAATAGCGGGTGGACTGGGGACTTTTGAGCCCCGAAAACCTCCTTTAAAAAATTTAGCCTTCTTTGAAGACAAGGGGGTGAGCTATATTATTAAAGAGCCTGAAATGTACAGGGATAAAAATGTTGTGATTGCTGGCGGAGGAGATTCCGCCTTAGATTGGACTATTTTCTTGGAAAATGTTGCAGCTTCTGTAACCTTGATTCATCGAAGAAATGAATTTAGAGGTGCCTTGGATTCAGTAGAAAAAGTGCAGCATTTGAAGAATGAAGGTAGAATCCAGTTGATAACTCCTGCAGAGGTTACCGCATTAGAAGGGGATGCCAAATTATCTTCCATTAGTGTAGATAAACAGGGAGAAATATTAAAAATAGACTGTGATCACTTTATCCCTCTCTTTGGACTGACCCCAAAACTGGGACCTATTGCCAATTGGGGGCTTGAAATTGAGAAGAATGCAATTAAAGTGGACAATACCTTAGACTATCAAACCAATATTCCAGGAATTTACGCGATTGGTGATGTGAATACCTATCCGGGTAAATTAAAATTAATTTTATGTGGCTTTCACGAAGCGACTTTGATGTGTCAAAGTGCCTTCAAAAAAATCTATCCCGAAAAGCGAAATGTTTTGAAATATACTACAGTAAGTGGGGTTAGTGGATTTGATGGGTCTCAGAAACAGGCAGCAAAATCTACAATCAAAGCAATAGAATAAAATGTCCCAAGACATCACCATTTACCTAACGGATCGCGAAGGAAAGATACATACTTTGATCGCACCTACCGACATGCAGATGAATCTCATGGAAATTTGTAAAGCTTATGAGCTTCCTGTTGAAGGAACTTGTGGAGGGATGGCCATGTGTGCTTCCTGTCAGTGTTATGTTGAAAGTGATCATACCTTAGCTGAACGTTCTGAGGATGAAGAAGCAATGCTTTCAGAGGCTTTTTATGTTGAAGCCAACAGTAGACTGGGTTGTCAAATACAAATGACTAAAGCAATTGATGGATTGAAAATACGTTTAGCTCCTTCAGAATAAAAAGTTAAGCAAAATGTGTATTTTTATCTTTCACTTTATTTTTTAGTTTTAGTCACGACCCTCATAGAGGTTGTATGATGAAGTATTGCATGATAGATCAATTTTAATTAAGAAAAAAAAATGAAAAAAATCGTATTGCTGGTTATCGGAATATTTTTGATGGGGTGCCAATCAAATCAAGAAGAAGCACGTCAACCCATCGCTCAAGTCGAAGTAGAAGATACTTTAGCCCCTATTACAGAAAATATAATGGCTCATTCGGTTTTATATGAAGCCAATATCAGACAGTATTCTAATGAAGGAACCTTTAATGCTTTTGCTGAGGATCTGCCTGTATTGAAAAAAATGGGGGTAAAAATTATATGGTTAATGCCGATTAACCCAATTTCTACTAAAAAGAGTAAGGGACCCTTAGGAAGTTATTATGCCGTTTCAGATTACACTAAAGTGAATCCAGAGTTTGGAACTTTAGGGGATTTCCAGGCTTTAGTCAAAAAAGCTCATGCTCTGGGAATGTATGTTATCTTGGACTGGGTTCCGGGACACACAGGCTGGGATCATCATTGGATTAAAGAGAATAGTGATTTTTATTTAAAAAATCGGAGAGGTGAGATCATTGATCCTATCGATTTTCGAACCGGAAAATCTTTTGGGTGGACGGATGTAGCCGATTTGAATTACAACAGCATGGAAATGCGCGAAGCCATGCGACAAGCGATGATTTATTGGGTGAAAGAAGCGAATATTGATGGCTATAGAATAGATCAAGCCTATGCAGTACCGCAAGAATTTTACGACAATACTTTTGCTGCTTTAAATGAAATTAAACCTCTTTTTTTATTAGCTGAAACAGATATTTACCATCCAGGAGGATTGGGACTTGTGAGTAAATTTGATGCTACTTATGATTGGCCAGGACACCAACTCTCAAAAGAAATTGCTCAGGGTAAACGATCTGCGTATGATTATTCCAGACATATAGATAGAATGTTAAAAAGTTATGGTACCGAAAATAAGCTAGTAAATTTTATTTCAAATCATGACGAAAACTCGTGGAGCGGAACCGTTAAAGAAAGTTATGGCGATGCAGACCATATTTTTACAGCCTTGAATTATACAACTCCCGGTATCCCCCTGATTTATTCTGGACAAGAATATGATTTGAATAAAAGATTGCATTTTTTTGAAAAAGATAGTTTCCCAAAAGTTAAAGGGAAAACGATGGAATTACTGCAACAACTGGGTGCACTCAAGAATAATCATAAAGCATTAGCCTCGGGAGGAAAGGGAGGTTCTTACAGGAAACTTCAAACCTCAAATGCGAAGCAGATTTATGCTTTTGAAAGAGGTAAGGACGGAGATACATTGGTTGTAATAGCCAATTTGAGTAAAGACTATGCTCAATTTACGATGCCTCTGGATGGAATGTATAACAGGTACCAGGATTATAGACCTAAAAGACTATCGTCAAGCTATCAATATGATTTAAAGCCATGGGAGTTTTGGATTTTGATTCAGTAACTAGACTAAAAAGAGATAGATTTTAAACAAATTGGCTATCTTGAAAAGAAAATGTACAAACAAGGCTTCTTTTTAATTACGCTCATTAGTATTTTTATGACTTCCTGTACTCCCAATCAAACCCCACTTGTAATTGGACATAGAGGAGCCAAAGGACATTTGGCAGAAAATACGCTTCCTTCTATTGCCAAAGCAATTGAATTGGGGGTAGATGGTGTTGAGATTGATATTTTTAGGTGTGCCAGTGGTGAACTGGTAGTTTTTCACGACAAAACCCTAGATAAATTAACAAATACAACGGGCTATATTGAACAATTGACTTTGGACTCTATTCAAAAAATTGAGGTTTTAAATGGGTTTACCATCCCTACTTTGGAGGAAGTATTGGATTTGATTAAGGGACGGGTGTTTTTAAATATTGAATTAAAAGGAACCCAAACAGCATTGCTTGCAAATGAAGTGATCCAAAACTACTTTGAAAAAGCGGAATGGGACTCAAGCAAGATTATAATCTCCAGTTTTAATTGGGAAGAACTTAAGATTTTTTATTCCGTAAACACTCAAGTTTCCATTGCCGTTTTAACCGAAGATGATCCTTTAGATGCCATTCCAATTGCAAAACAATTGAAGGCCAGTGCAATCAATCCTGATTTCGCTTCATTGACCGCTTCAAATGTTTCCAAAATAAAAAAAGAAGGGTTTAAAATTTATACATGGACGGTTAATGATCCTCAAAAAATTGCAGAAATGATGACGCTGAATGTAGATGGTATCATTACAGATTTTCCAGAACGGGTACCAAAAAAATAAATGTCCTTTTGATGTAGGATTTTTCTATCAAAAGTAAGTTTAATCTCCTCCTTTAGGCTCAATGCTTTTGAAAGCCCAACCCATGATGCCTCCTGTGATTCCATAATAAACAAAACACCAAACGGCATCAACAATTTGTGCTTGTAAATCCATCCATTGGGCAGTGCCGTACATAATTAAGCCCATTCCGAATCCCATGAGAAGACCTATCCAGAGACCAAACCGAAAACCTGAAGATAAGCCATAATTTTTGGTGTGGTGTCTGTAAAGGTTGGCCATTCCAAATGCAAAAATGATTGATCCAAGGCTAATGAATAACGGATCCATATTTTCACCCATAGAAATATTCTGATGGGATTCAAAATAACTACCAGCGATGTACTCATAAAAAGCGTATCCCAGTAAGTTCAAAACGATGGCACCCAGTAGCGTGCTGACTAAAGTAGATTTAGATAACATAGGTAAAAGATTTAGAGTTTCTTAAATATAAAAAAAATTATTTAAATCATTTAGAATCAGGCTTTAACGCCTTAATTCAAATACAAAATAGAGGCGTTTAAAAGGCTTGCAAAACTGACCCAAATAAGATAGGGATAGAGCATATAAGCTGATTTTTTATCAACTACTCGAAACCAATAAATAGTGCGTTCAATCAGTATCCAAAGAATAATAATAACAATTAGCGCGAGTAAAGGGTTTCTAAGACCAAAGAAAATCAAGGACCAAAGGCCATTGAAAATGAGCTGTGCAATAAAATGATATAAAGCTGTTTTTCCCCATCGATGTCTTCTTCCATAATACCAAACGCGTCCTATGGCTATTCCCATTAAAAGATACAATACCGACCAAACGGGAGCAAAAAGCCAGTTGGGAGGGGAAAAGAAAGGTTTGTTTAGTCCATTATACCAAATTGGAATGGCTTCACTTGTTATCCTACTAGACAAAAAGCCTGTCGCCAAACAAAGAATAATTCCAAGAGTAGTAGCAATAATAAGTTGTGACCGTTTTCTTTTCATACTAGGGTAAAGCTAAACCAAAAAAATTAATTCTGATCACTCTGGATTACATTGATTGTAATTAAGACTGTATCTTTGCAGCTGTATGGATACATCCACTTTTATTGCTTCAACAGCATCACCGATTCACTACACCTCTTCTTGGGAAGCCCCAAGTAATATTGCGCTGATAAAATATTGGGGAAAAAAGGAACCTCAAATACCCAAAAATCCCTCTTTGAGTTTTACCCTTTCGAGTAGTAAAACAAAAACAAAGGTGATTTTTTCGCCACATGATAAAATCGAAATTGATTTTGAGTTTTATTTTCATGGCGTCCAAAAACCAGATTTCAAGCCCAAGCTAAAAACTTTTTTCGATCGAATTAGCGCTTATATTCCTTGGATTGATAGGTATCATTTAGAAATCCATAGTGAAAATTCTTTTCCTCATAGCAGCGGAATTGCCTCCTCAGCCTCCTCTATGGCAGCACTTTCGTTATGTTTGATGGACTTAGAACAACAGCTTTTCCCTGAAATGGAACAAGCGTATTTTTTTCAAAAGGCTTCTTTTTTAGCTCGATTGGGTTCGGGAAGTGCAGCTCGGAGTATTCAAGGTCCCGTTACTCTTTGGGGTAAAAATGAGACGAAAAAAACAAGTTCAGATTTATTTGCTGTCCCCTTTGGCTCCTCCTTGCATTCAGTTTTTGAGGAATATCAAGATACTATATTACTGGTTGACAAAGGCAGTAAGCCCGTTTCAAGTACTCAGGGACATAATTTAATGCATGGGCATCCTTTTGCTGAAAATCGATTTTCACAAGCTACAAACCATCTTTCGGAACTGATCCCCATTATGGAATCAGGGGCATTAGACGATTTTATTCATTTAGTTGAATTAGAAGCTTTATCATTACATGCAATGATGTTGACTTCTAGTCCCTATTTTATTTTAATGCAACCCAACACCTTGGCGATAATCCAAAAAGTATGGGAGTTTAGAAAAGAAACTTTAACTCCATTATGTTTTACTTTAGATGCAGGAGCAAACGTACATTTGCTGTATCCCAATAGTTTTAGAACGGAAATCCACTCCTTCATTGAAGGGGAATTATCTGGATTTTGTCAAAAGGGTCAATACCTTTTTGATGCAGTTGGTAAGGGAGCTAAAAAAGTGTAAATTTGAGCGTATGAAAGGACCTTTATTTTTCGCTAAAATTTTATTGTTCGGTGAATATGGAATCATTAAAGATTCTAGAGGTCTTTCCATTCCTTATAATTTCTATCGTGGGGCTTTGAAGATTCCCAATGCTGAGACTCAACCCAACGAGGATTCACACCAAAAACTTTTAGCGTTTGCGGACTACTTGAAAACACTGGATGCAAGTTTAGTAGTGTTTGATTGGAATCAATTAGAAGCAGATTTAGATCGCAAAATGTATTTTGACAGTAGTATCCCACAAGGCTATGGAGTGGGGAGTAGTGGTGCATTGGTCGCCGCTATTTATGATCAATACGCACAAAATAAAATAACTGTTTTAGAAAACCTAACGAAGGAAAAGCTCCAGTTACTCAAAACAATTTTTGCTCAAATGGAATCTTTTTTTCATGGAAAATCTTCCGGCTTAGATCCATTGAATAGTTATTTGAGTCTACCCATTTTGATCAACTCAAAAGAGCATATCGAAACTACGGGAATTCCCTCCCAACACAGCACTGGCAAAGGGGCTGTTTTTTTATTGGATAGTGGGATGACGGGAGAAACTGCTCCTATGGTTTCTATTTTTATGGAAAACATGAAGCAAGAAGCTTTCAGTACGATGATGAGAGAGCAATTTATTAAGCATTCGGATGCCTGTGTGGAAGATTTTTTGAAAGGAAATATGGGTTCTCTTTTTAGCAACATTAAGTCGCTGTCATCTCTAGTTTTAAAGAATTTCGAACCCATGATACCCGATGCTTTTCACACGGTTTGGAAAAATGGAATTGAAACCAACGAATACTACTTAAAGCTCTGTGGATCGGGAGGTGGTGGTTTTATTTTAGGTTTTACTCGTGATTTTGATAAAGCTAAAAAAGCATTGAAAGGCTTTCCTCTGGAGGTGGTTTACCATTTTTAAAAAGCATTGCGATGCTCACTCCTCAATTACAACGTTCCTTTCTAAAACTTCTGAGCCTGTTCAGCCTCATCCGGGGATATAATATCATTGTTTTAGTTTTGGCACAATATCTTACCGCACGATATATTTTAGCTCCGCATAGATCTTGGTGGAGCTTGATTTTGGATTATGATTTTTTCAGTATCATTATTGCTTCTGCCTTGACTACTTCTGCGGGATATATTATCAATAATTTTTATGACGCTGCCAAAGACCAAATCAATCGGCCTAAAAAATATGTTTTAGAGCGTCTCGTTTCTCAACAGCATCAAATGGTTTTGTATCTGATGTTGAACATGATTGCTTTTGTTTTTGCTAGTGTGATTTCATCTCGTGCGGTTCTCTTTTTTGTCTTTTATATGTTTGCCATTTGGCTCTATAGCTATCGCATAAAACGTCTTTTTTGGTTGAGTAATTTTTTTTCCGCATTGTTAATGATTTTGCCTTTTTGGGCGATTACCTTGTACCTCAAAAACTTTGATATTTTAATATTCTATCATGCAGGATTTTTATTTTTTCTGATTTTAGGTAGAGATCTTATTAAAGATTTAGAAAATTTTAGAGGAGATTGGGTGCAACGTTACCGGACCTTACCCGTAGTTTACAATGATACTGTTACTAAATGGATCATTTCCTTTAGTTTGTTGTTTAGTTTAATCCCTACCTACTTCCTTGTGCAACATCCCTTAGGATTAATGTATTACTACTTTGTATTTAGTATTCCCTATTTGATCTTAGTTTTATTATTGTTGTGGCGTGCAAAGGATCAAAAGATGTACCTTTGGCTCCACAATTTAATCAAGATCTGGATTTTAGTGGGTGTTTTAAGCATTGCTCTAATTTATCAAAATCTTTAATCGAATAGCGACTAATCTAAATCGTATGAAATCTCAGTATCCTTCTTCGAAATCACAAAGCAACAATCCTTCTGGAAAACAGAATGAAACCATCCGTTTGAATAAGTTTTTATCCAATGCGGGATTGTGTTCAAGAAGAGAAGCAGACACTCATATTGAGATGGGTTTGGTTCATGTTAATGGTAAAATTATAACGGAAATGGGTTATCAAGTAAAACCGACCGATGAGGTGAAGTTTGATGGAGCCCGGGTGCAACAGACGCCTCCTGTCTATTTGCTTTTAAATAAACCAAAAGGTTTTGTCGCAACCTCTCAGGGAGGAAAAATCGTAAAATCTGTACAAGATCTTATTCGATCTGCAGTTAAAACCAAGGTCCCTCCAGTAGGGGATATGGGGCGTCCTATGACAGGATTACTCTTCTTTACTAATGATGAAGTGCTTCGAAAAAAACTGAATAACTCCAAGTCTATCCCCATGATTTATCAAGTCCTTTTGGATAAAAATGTTACTTCTGAAATGATGAAGCAGCTCAAAGAGGGGCAAGTAGTTTTTGAGAAAAAACAAAAAATTAATGAGATAAGTCACATGGATGGTAAATCCAAAAAAGAGGTCGGAATAGAGGTGCATTCTTTAAGTCCGGCAATTATTGTAAAATTATTTGCTGCCGTAGGATGTAAAGTTGTCCTTTTAGATCGTGTCACCTACGCGGGCTTGACAAAAAAAGAATTACCGCGTGGAAACTGGAGAAGACTCAATACTAAAGAAATCGGTTTTTTGAAGATGCTTTCCTAAAGGTCCAGTAATCAACTCCCAAAGAAAACACCCATACATTAAAAGATAAGCAGGAACTTGCCAGCCTAATTGTTCTTGAAAACCCTCAGGACCGTAAGCACTATAACTCCAAAATACGGTAAGACTCCAAACTAGCGGATAAGCATATCCTGTCAGAATCCCTAAGAAAATCAAATTGATGATATACCATGGGTGGACGGTGGTTGCCATAAAAAAGTAGCAACTTAAGAGAAATAGCATGCTGGTGAATATTGCTTTAAGCTCTCTATTGGAGCGTAACAAAGTGAAGACCAGTACCAAAGCTATCGTAATATAAGGAGTGATTTTCCCCAGTTTTCGTATGATATTATATCCTTCAATTTCATAGCCGATGCTACGCACAATATTATAAATGCTTCCATTAAACTCAAATCGGTTAAACCAAAGACCAATGGTGTTTTGGTAATTCGTTATCATGTCTGCTTCAATAAACGGACCCCACAGAAGTGCAGAGAACGTTACTATTGAAAGACAAAAAACTAGAAATTTTTTGAATCCTAGATAACGAAAAAAGAAGGGAAAAATCAATAGAGGCAGCAGTTTGATGGCTATAGCGAGTGCCATAAATAGCCCTCCAAGAATAATTTTTTTCCTTACCAAATATAAAAATGCAACCAAAGTAAAGCAGAGCATAAAGGCTTCTCCGTGAAGATTTCCAATTCCTTCAATGATGACCAGCGGGTTAAGGAAATACCATCCCAAATGTTCTGGATTGAGATTGACTTTTTTTAACAATGCGATTCCTGAAAAAAATAGAAAAATTTCTGCTACAAAGTAGAAGATTCGGAGCGATACAATAGCGGGCATTAAGTCACTCCGATTTAGTGACCCCATGATTTGATACAGATACTGGCTCAGCGGAGGATAGTTAGAGAAATTTTCAGTACTCAGCGAGCCCATCTCCTTTAACAGAAGGTCGGCATTTGGAAAGCCAAGAATTTCAATCAAATGATTTGGGGTATACAAATAGGGATTAATCCCCAAAAGCTGGATGTTTCCATCCCAAATGAAGCGATAAAAATCCTGTGAAAGTTCGGGTGTGTAGCCTAAGAACAAACCTCGGGCTAGGAGACCAAAAATAAAAATCAAAGTTAAATTACTGTACTTTTTTAACCAGAACCCAAGGATTACAAATAGACAAGAATAAGTGAGTAAAAGAGGAAGAGTTTCCGTTCTTTTCAAATGAACTACTATGATATAAAATCCTGAGAGCATAAGGAGAGGAAGCAGCCATTGTAAAAGGGTATTTTTCTTTTCCATGGGATTATAAATTCGGTTTTAAGCCATGATAAAAAATACTGCTAAATCCAATAAAGAGTAATAAATGAAAGGGGAACAATCCAAAATCTCCTTCTGCTGAAACACCAAAAGCACTAAACATCCCAAAAAGAAAATAGAGGGCAAAAACGAATTCTATTAGAGTGTAAATTGAACTGTTTTTAAGGGAGTATTTATTTGTTGAAATGCGACTGGAGTCAGTTTTGATATTGAATTTAGGGGTCCGAACAAAGGGACTTTTTTTGCCTAGATGTCCTTCAAGAACTGCAATTGAATTATGGACTGCAAAACCCATTACAAGGCTATAAAAAAGTAAAAACCGCTTGATGTACTCTAAAAAGGAACTCAATCCACCGCCAAAAATGCGTTTATGGATAAACCAATAGCAAAAGAAAAAAATAAGTGTACTCGCAACAAACAGTCCGCTTAAATTAAAAAGAAATCTTAAGTCGGGATAATATGCTTTGATAAACAACATGGGTACACTTAATACGGCAACTATCAGTACATTTAGAAACATACTGCTATTTAATAAATGGAATAGCGCATTGAATTTTACGGAAAATGAAATATTATTTGAACGGATCACTTTTCCGATCATTTTTCTGAAATTTTCTGCTCCTCCCTTGTTCCAACGAAACTGTTGAGATCGAATGGCACTCAATGTAACGGGAAGTTCTGCAGGGGTGACTACATCATCGAGATACTGAAACTTCCATTTTTTTAATTGTGCTCTATAGCTTAAATCAAGGTCTTCGGTAAGGGTATCTCCCTCCCAGTTTCCAGCATCCAAGATGCATTCTTTTCTCCAAATTCCAGCCGTACCATTAAAGTTGATAATGTGATTCTGTTGGTTACGTCCTACTTGTTCTAACAAAAAATGAGCGTCTAAAGCAAAGGCTTGAATTTCAGTCAAGACCGAAAAATGTCTGTTTAAATGTCCCCACCGGGTTTGTACTACCCCTATGTTGGGATTTTTAAAGTGTGGAATGGTTTTTAATAGCCAATCGGGTTGGGGTAAAAAATCTGCATCAAAAATGGCAATAAATTCCCCTGTAGCTGTCTCTAAACCATATTTTAGAGCACCGGCTTTAAATCCTTTTCTGTCTTTGCGGGTAATCAGTTCAACGGGGATCTTGTTTTTTTGGTGTTTTAAAACTAAACGTTTGCTTAGTTCTAGGGATTCATCTGTGGAATCGTCCAACACTTGAATTTGCAATTTATTTTTGGGATATTCTATTTTTGAGATACACTCCAGTAAGCGCTCTACAACATAGAGTTCATTATACAAGGGTAGTTGAATTGTGATTTTGGGAAGCGTTTTGGGTAAAGAGGGAAGGGGATCAGGGGTGTTTATTTTCTTGTTTTCATAGCATAGGTAATAACGCAACATATTCAGTTGCGTTAAGCTGTAAATGAAAATAAGCAAAAGGCAAAAAAGATACACCCCTAAAATGGCTAGGGAAAAATAGCGTATGATGAGTTCGAGCTTTATTTCCATTTCGAAAAATAAAATTTACCAATCCAAGTTAAAATTTTATAGCCTGCCATTACGGTTCCTTTGAGGGTCCCTGAAACTTTTGAGGTTCCAATTCTTTTGCGATAACGAACTGGAATTTCAAGATAGGGGATTTTTCTGCGCAATATTTTTAACTGCATTTCTACTGTCCAACCGTAGGTCTTGTCTTGCATTTCAATGGACAAAAGATCATTCCATCCCAAGGCTCTAAAGGGACCTAGGTCTGTAAAGGTACTTTTGTATAAAATGCGCATCAGGAAACAAGCCAAGGCATTCCCAAAGATTTGTTGGGGTGTAAGGGAGCCTTTTTCTCTTAAGTTTTTGGTTCGACTACCTAAAACAAAACGTGCCTCTTTTTTGATTAGGGGGGCAACAAGGACATCCAAATCTTCAGGAAAATCGGAATAATCTCCATCCAGAAAAACAACAATGTCGGGTGGATCATTCTCCAAATAGCTGATGCCTTTAAGACAGGCATGACCATATCCTTTTTTGGGTTCAAAAAGAACGGTAGCTCCTTTTTTCTTGGCAATATCTTGGGTTAGGTCCGTTGAATTATTGTCCACCACAATTATTTCGTGAACACGATTGGGTAGGGCTTCTATGACATAACCAATCGATAAGGCTTCGTTAAATGCAGGGATAATGACGACAATTTTACTCATTATTCAAAGATATCTAATCCTACGTAAAGAGAAATGAATATAGACTTCAATTAGAATTTATTAGAGGGTATTCCCCAAGGGGTAGTTTTCTGAATTAATTCGGTTTTCCAAACGATCATTTTCTAATTTTAATACGCCTCGTGGGCAAACTGCAGAACAAATCCCACAACCAACACAGGAGGAACGAACAATATTTTCTCCCCGTTGAGCGTAGGCTCTGACGTCAATTCCCATTTCGCAATAGGTCGAACAATTACCACAAGAGATGCATTGCCCTCCATTGGTTGTTATTCTAAAGCGAGAAAGTAAACGCTGTTGCAGTCCAAGAATAGCAGCCATAGGACATCCAAAACGACACCACACTCTACTGCCCAAGATGGGATAAAACCCAACGCCTAAAACCCCTGAAAAGGCAGCACCAATCCCAAAGCCATACCACTTCTGAAGTTTGTAGCTATTAATAAATAAGATGTTTTTTTCACCTGAAAAGGCTTGAATACTCAGCACTGCAATTAAGATGATTCCAAGACTCAATAGACTGTATTTTGCATCTTTACTGAGTGCGCCTGTTTTCCAAAAGAAAAGGAGTGCCATAACAACTAAAATAAAGATGACGATGCCCCCAATAAATTGTTCTCTGCTGAACCAACTCATCGTTGAGTTTGAGGATAAAAAAGACCAAAGCACGGCTATAGTTGTGACACTAATGAATACCAAAACCACATGAATCATCCAGCGTTCAAATTTCCAAACACTAATTTTTTTACTAGATAATTGTCTAAATGGATCTCCAGCAGTTTCTGCTAAGGCTCCACATCCACACACCCAAGAACAATACCAACGTTTTCCATAAAAATAGGTGAGTATGGGGGAGATAATGAACATTAATGCAAGTCCGAATGTCAAGAAAAAGAGACCTAAATTTCCACTGTTTAGCATATTTTTCAAATGCCATTGATCCAAAAAATAATAATTTAAGGGCCACATGTTTTTAAGGTCCTTTGCAAAATAAGGTGTTTCAGGATTTAGTTTCCCCAAAATTTCAGGGATTAAAAAGGCAAAACACAACTGAAAAAACATAACCGAAATGGTGCGGATAATTTGATACCGATTGTGTCTATATTTCCAAATAAACTTCACTCCAAACAGGAGGATGGCTGTGGTGTACAGGGTTCCGTACAAAAACCATTGTGTTGCTGCATTGCCATTAAGGGCATAGCTTAGCGGATCAAAAACTTGAACTAAACCCGTACTCGTTCCGTTTGGGTTGAATCCTAATACTTCAGGAAACCAATATATCGCTACATAAAATCCTGTCAGGGCGATTCCTAAAGCCCATCCCCAAATTCCTTTAGCGGTTAGCGCATTAAACCAAACCCCATCGTTTTTTATTCCGGCCAAAGAACTTCCATATACTTTCTTAAAATACAATAGACTTCCAGAGACCATCATGAGCATACTCGCTACCAAAAGCAATAATTCATCTTGTGGGCTAAAGAAAAGGCTGCTTAAAAGCAAAAGAAAACCTGAGCTACCCAGAATGAGACTTCCTTTTTTTTGTGTTAAAATCATAATATTAATTTTGCTTTTGAGAGTTCCCATTCCAGACTTAACTCTTTTTCATAGGTAGGATAAAATTCAGGATCAAAATTAGCCTGATTAAAATATTGAATTACCCTATCCATAGGTTCTTTATCAGTGAGCCATTGATCAAAAATACTATGTCTTAATCGAATTCCCATACTGATACAACCAAGAAGTTCTAAGGTTGTGGGGTTAAAACTTAATCGGATGGACTGATTTTTATTGGAATGTTTCCAAAAAAGATGGTGTTCTTCTTCTGGATTAGGTTCGATACTCACGTTTCCATAGGTTTGATATTCAATATCAAAAAACTTAGCTGAATTGAACCAATGTCCTGGAGCGTATTTAGTCTTCTTTCCCACTACAGTTTGTGCCAGTGTTTCTCCCATCATACGCCCTGTGTACCAAACGGCCTCAATTGAACGTCTACCTGAAACAGGTTCCATTTGCTCAGCACAATCTCCAATAGCATATATATTAGGCAGATTGGTTTCAAGATAGGAATTTACTTTAACTCCTCTTCCTAGCGCTAGATCACTATTTTTTAAAAAATCTATGTTTGGAGTGACACCCACAGTAAGCCCTACCCATTGACTTTCGATACGATCTCCTTTATGGGTGATCACCACTTTGGCTCTTCCCTCCTCATTAGATTCGATAGCTTTCAGCTCAGTTTCTAGTTGAAGGTCTATGCCGTGGGCGCGAATGTGTTGATTGATCATTTCTGACTCTTCGGGAGGTAACACCTTATTCCAAAAGCTAGATTCGCGGACTAAAAAATGAACTTTCTTTCCCCGACTGTGAAGCATTTCTGCTAATTCAATTCCAATAAGACCTCCACCCACTAGGGTGGCCGATTGGATGGTGGGACTCCAAGACTCTAGCGTGTCTAGGTCCTTTTTGTGATACAAGCCTTGAACTGCTTTTAAGTCTTGACCGGGCCAACCCAATTTGTTGGGTTTGGATCCACTCGCAATAATCAATATGTCGTAAGCCAGCGTGGCCCCCGATTCAAACTCCAGGATTTGTTTTTTGTTTACAACTTGAGTTACCCGCTCAGAGCGGAGGTTAATTTTATTCTTCTCCCAAAAGTCATTTTCATAAGGTTGGGTATGTTCAAAACGCATATGCCCCATATAGACATACATCAAAGCGGTACGTGAAAAAAAATAAGGGGTTTCCTCAGAAATGATGGTGATTGTATGATCCGATTGTTTTCGAATGTGACGGGCTGCAGTAATACCTGAAATTCCATTACCGATGATGATAATCGATTTTTTTGGGGTGTTTTTACTCATAAAGCTAAGTTACAATTTTTGGTGAGATAAAATTAATTTGTACCTAGGTTTAACCAAATCTTACATATCCATATGAATTTATCATTCAGCATTTTTTTATTTCAGAATAACAGTGTATTCATTTTTTAAATTTAAAAAATGGAAAACAAGTCAACTTCATTGTGGGCCAAAGTCACTGCCACGATCCCGAAAACTAAAGAAAAGGTTTGGGAAGTACTTACGAATCCTAAATTAACGGAACAGTATATGTACAATTGCCAACTGCATTCCACTTGGAAGTTAGGTTCTGAAGCAGTATGGAAAGAAAAACAAGACGATGGAACTTGGCAAGACCATGTAGTAGCTGAAGTTTTGGCTTATAAACCCTATGAACATTTGGCTTTTAAAATTTTTCATAAGGCGACGGAAGAGCAATCGAGAGCGGTTTCTGAATTACACTTTAATTTGGATACAGTAGCGAATTCAACTTTGTTAACGATTAAGCAAGGAGATTTTAATGCGATGGCCTCAGCTAAAAAAAATCATCAAGCCTGCCAGCAAGGATGGGAATATGTTTTACCAAAATTAATTACAAGCTGTAATACATAAAGTCATGAATTTTGAATTCCAGAAAATTTACGAGCGTTCTATTGATTTTGTCTTCTTCTATGGACCTAAAATAATAGGAGCAATTCTTGTCTGGATTGTAGGACTCTGGATTATTAGAATACTGGGTCGCGGGGTGGACATTATTTTCAGTCGAAGTAAATTAGAAGTTTCTCTCAAAACTTTTTTACACAGTTTGATTTCGATGGCGTTAAAGATATTATTGGCCATAAGTGTTTTAGGAATGTTAGGAATTGAAATGACCTCTTTTATTGCCATTTTAGGGGCCGCTGGACTTGCATTCGGAATGGCGATGAGCGGGACACTTCAGAATTTTGCAGGCGGAGTAATGATTCTTATTTTTAAGCCCATAAAAGTAGGCGACCTGATTGAATCTCAGGGGCATACGGGTGTGGTAAAGGAAATTCAGATTTTTGTCACCATTCTTTTAACTCCAGACCACAAAACAGTAATCCTACCCAATGGAGCTGTTGCCAATAATGAAATCATCAATTACGCCACGGAAGGTACCATAAGAGTGGATTTAGAATTCGGTATCGGTAATGGAGAATCTATCGATAAAGCTAAAGTTATTTTATGCCAAGTGATGAAGAATCACCCGCTGGTTCTTGAATCGCCTGAGTCTTTTGTGGGTGTTTCTGGATTGGGAGATTCCTCCGTTAACCTTGCCGTTCGACCTTATACAAAACCCAATAATTATTGGGAAGTGTATTTTGATATTTATGAGCTTGGAAAGAAAGCCTTAGATGCTGCAGAAATTGAAATTCCTTTTCCTCAACGGGTTATTCACCATGCTAAAACTTAAAATTTATATTATTAATTTAACAATCCCAAATTATGATTTACCTACTGATTGCTATTTATATTGTTGTTTGTTTACTTAATTTATATAAAATCATTACTCAATTTAAAGTCTGTTTCGACTGGTTTAGTGCAGTCTTATACTTTCTTATTTTCGTAATTTCATGTTGTATTTTATACCTTCTTATTTTTTCTCCATATTACTTATTAAAATGATATGTGAGGGAGTTAGTAGATATGGGCACGATAATATTTATGGAGCACATTTGGTTTCACGCCTAACCCATGTAAAAAATGAATCATTCCAAAATGAAACAGTAAACGCAACACCCCGTTTTTATAAAATTTTCTTGAAGAGGTGGTTACAAAATGGGGGAGTACCGTAAAATCGGTTTTTTTATACAATTTTTTGATAAACTGAATGTCTTCACAAATAATGTAATTGGGATCAAACCCTTTTAATCGGTCAAAAACTTTTTTGGTTACAAATAGGGTTTGGTCTCCCCCTCGGCAGAGTAAAGTATTCCATTTGCTTCCCGAAGCAGCAAATTTTAGAATCCCATTGGCAACATCAAATTTTAAACGAAAACAACCCGCTGTTTTTCCTTTTGTTAAGTGACTCAGGATAATTTCATCAAAATCCTGAGGGAGTTTACTGTCTACATGCACAAAATACAAGCAAGACAAGGTTGCTTTTGAGGCCCCATAATTCATTTGATTTGCTCTGCCTTTTTGAGTTTGAAATGAGCTGTAAGGATTTTGAGATTGAAGCCATTCCCAAGTGCCATCGGTACTCCCTCCGTCAACGATAATGACCTCTTGAGGATGTTTCAGCGCAATTTCTAGGTGAGTTATAAAATCGGCAATCAAGTCGATTTCATTGAAGACAGGAACAATAATGGACAGACTCCGACTATTCGTTGAGATTCCAGTCATAGGGTAAATAATCAATTTTTGGATTGGATAAGGGGACTCCAGAATAACGTTGTATAAAGTCGATCCGTTCTTTTTTTGATCCAAAATCTTTTCCAAACCATAAAAAGATACGTGATAATTTAAGCTGTTTGGATTGAATGTCATTTTTACTTTTGTCTTCTAAGAAGGCTTTGGTTACAAGAGTCAACTGATTTTCCATTTGCTTTTCTAGAAATGCACGATTCCAAAGTCTTGGACAGGAGGCAGAGGCACAATTAATAGCGAAATGAATTCTCGGTTCATCCATTTTGCGTAAAATTTTATGCTCAATATCTCCTAAGGTAAATGATTTCCCCCCTGAACTAAAACATTCGGTATCCCATGGTGCTTTAATTTCTTTGATACTTTTTAAAGGGTAATTTCTTAGGATGAGTTGAACGGTCAATGCATTATAAGCATTGATCCAGTAGGCCAATTTAGCCTGTTTGGAATCGCTTTCGTGCGGGGGCATTTTAGCTAAGGTCTCAATATAAGCATCTAAATTATCTTGATCTGTTAGCCATCCTTGATAATCAACTTGCCCCTTCTCATTCACAAATGATTGAAGCATGGCATCCCATCGATGATGGATATTTTTTTGTGCATTTAAAGAAAAACTTAAAAAGGCGATCAGTAGGTAAAAGGTGGGTTTCATATTTTTTATGTTTTGGATTAGCAACAACCTCCTCCGTCGTAATGGTAGGTAGAAGGCGAAATAAATAGATCTTTATGATTTAGAACTCCTTGTGCAGAGGCGGTTTTATCACAGACAGCTAGAGGTTGATTTTGAAGCAATACATGCCCTTTTTTGTCATCGAAAAAAGCATCACTACCAAAATAAATTGCGGCTTTTCCAGTAAAGACACAGGGACCGTCCTCGGGCATGGGATCTTTGATCGCACAAACTTCCACACTTTCAATGTAAATCATTTCATCAGTAGGGTAGTGTGCAGGGTCTAAGATACGGTAGGGTCTTTTGGCTCTCACTTCGATCGTTCCGAACCCTACATCGGTCAGCATTTTGATATAATCCTTTAAAGGAATGGATCCAGAAAGGCAAAGCGCGCGCAGGCGTTCATCATTCCGTAAGTGGTCATTCATGGGTTGTTCACAGATAGGATCACTCATCACCAGTCTACCGTGAGGTTTGAGTACCCGATACATTTCCTGTAAGGCTTTTTTAAGCTCTTCCATTTTAAATATGTTGAACAAGCAGTTTTGGGCCGCTACATCAATGCTATTCTCTGCCACGGGTAACTGCAGGGCATCTCCTTTTTTAAGGCTTACAAATTCTTTTTGAAACCATTCGTTTTGCGCTTCCGCTTCCTTAAAATTTTCTTGACACGCTTCAAGCATTTCATCCACCACATCAATTCCGACTACGCCATTTTTTTGTCTGGAAAAATAACTGAATTGTAACAATTCCATCCCGCCACCTACACCGACATATAAGATTTTAGGATCATTTACTAAATCACGGGGATGTACCGTACTTCCACAGCCGTAATTCATTTCCTGCATACGAGTAGGGATGGATAAGCCGGGAAACTGCCAAATAGGGGTGGTGGTACAACAGAGCCCAATATCGGGGGTTAGCGCGGCATCTTTATAGATAGATTTGGTGGTTTCTAGGTAACTCATGGATTTTTTATTCTAAATGTAAAAGAATTAGTTCCTTTTGACTACAGCTTTAACAATTTTTATTAAATCTTGTTCCCCTTTTTTTGCCATTGCTAAGATGTCAGGAATATCAATCGCTTCTAAGGCGTCTGGATCACAGACATCAGTCAAGACAGAAAAGGCAAGGACTTCCAATCCAAGTTGTTTGGCCACAATAACTTCGGGCACAGTAGACATCCCTACGGCGTCGGCTCCAATGATCTTCAGGTAACGGTATTCGGCTGCAGTTTCCAGTTGAGGACCAACTACCGCAGCATAGACGCCTTGGTGGAGTTGAATTTGCTGTTTTTGGGCAATTTCCACCGCCTGATCTCTTAATTTTTTTGCATAGGGTTCGCTCAGGTCTACAAAGCGTTCTCCTAGCGTTTCCATGCCTTTTAGGGCTAGGGGAGAACCCCCCTGCAGGTTGATGTGATCGGTGAGTAACATTAATTCCCCTTTATTAAAGTCTAGATTGACAGCACCCGCCGCATTACTCAAGATCAATTGAGTACCTCCCAAAGCAGCAAATACACGTACCCAAAAGGTGATTTCGAAAAAGTCATATCCTTCATAAAGGTGGAAACGTCCCTGAAAAGCGAGGACAGATTTACCCTCTAATACGCCATAGCGTAATCGCCCTTTTTGAAAGGTTTGAGTAGACCTAGGGAAGTGAGGAATTGAGGAGTAGGGAATGTCTTGTACCCTTTCAATATCGGCTGCCAGCCCGTCTAATCCTGTTCCCAGTACGATTCCTAATTCTACGTTGTCGATTCCTTTTTCTTTCAGAAAACGGACACTGGCTTCAATTTTTTCCTTCATCAAAATGCTGGTTCAAACGGGTTAAGAGGTCTAGGTGGAGCACTAAATCTTTATAGGAGTCAATATCCGATTTTTCTTCTAAAAGTGCAACACGTTCTGATTGTAAATCTGCTAAAGTATTCTTTAACACCTCTGGACCACTCCAGGTTTTGTTTTCAAAAAGCTGAGGGTAAAATTCCCGCATGCCGATCAGATAGTAGCCTCCATCCTTGGCAGGGCCTAACACGACCTTGGTCGCATCTAAGGCGCTCAGCGCCCCTTCAATGGTTCCTGGATCTAAATCCCAAAGGTCTGTTCCTATACCCATCACCTTTGGAAAACCTTGAGCAAAACCCCATTCAAAGGCGTTGGACATACGTTTCCCTAGATCGGTACCCATTTGTGGTTTTTTTGGAAAATCTTTAAAGCAGCCTTTAAAATCATGGGCGCTTTGACCTGCATAAAACACCACAACTTTTGAAAAAGTTTGCTGTAAAACAGCTTCCGTTTTCGCTAACAATTGTTGATATACCCAGAGGGTTTTTTCTTCTCCTAGGGTTTCTGCCAAACGGCTTTTTACTTTCCCAAGAACGGGTGTTTTTGCAAAGACAAGTAGTAACGATTCCAATTGAAGTCTAAGTTTTAAACTTGAAAATACGGTTTAATTTAGACTTTGATTCCTTTCAGGGAATTAAAATCTGGCGAAGAGGCTGTTTTATCAAATTCTAGGGAGGGACTTCAAATGCGATGAGGAGCCTCATCCATTAAATCCCAGGATTCGTTCCATTTTATAGGCAAAGGGCAATTCGTTGGGCGTGAACGCATAGACGTGCTCACTGTCGGAATCCAATTGGATTTCCAACGGCCATTTGTTGGCTTTGATCCGCTGTTCAACCTCAAACTCATGTTGTTTTTCGACGCGGAGTTTGAACGAACCGTAATAGAGCTCTGTGATGAGGTAAACCTTTCTCGGATTACGAAACAAATCACGTAACGATTTTTGATTTAGTTGTTCCAAATAACGGTCGAGCTCAACTCGAAGTGCATTGTCCATTACCTTGGCGCAGAGGTCTGAAATTTCAGCCTGGAGTACATAGGCTTTTTCGTAATCCAGTCCGAGGGCATCAAGGAGAGCTCCTGCAGCTCGGCTTGCCTTTTTGATTTTTATTTTTGCCAGTTCGGCATTTTCACAAAGGGGCTGATCAAATCTTTTCATCCATTTTTTCCAGCTGCTTTGGTTTAGGATTCCTACGTCATAGAATGCATTGCTCAAGTGGTTGGGCATGCCTGGATGACTCAGTTTTGGAGCACCCCAAAAGGGTTTCCAAACCAAATTTCCCAATTGAATTCCGGAATGAGACACAGGAAGCAGATAAAGCTGGTAATTTTTGGTAAATGTTTTTAGATGCATACGTTTGGGATTAAGTCAAGTATGTTGTACAAAAATCATGCAAAAGTAGGTTTTGGGTGAGCTAGAAGTTTAGCAGCAATCCAAGTGGAGCGTTGGATACCGATCCAGAGGCAAAAAAACAAAGCCCTTCCCTAAAGTTTAAACTTTACCCAGTTGTCTACCTGTGCCAGGGAAACAATATGCTCTAACACTTTGAGTTCCGAATCGAGCAGTAAATAGGTGGGGGGACCGTTGACAAAATACTGTTGAACGGTACGACTTTCCCAGCCCTGAAAGTCGCAATAGACCTTAAAAGGACTGTTTCCATAAAAGGATTTAAAAGCCTCGGCATCGGTATCTAAAGAAAGATAAACCACCTCCAGTTTTTCCTTCCACTGGGGATAATATTTCTGAAGTTCAGGTAACTGTTGAGCACAGCTTCCACAATCGCTTTGCCCAAAGACCAAAAGGACATTACGCTTGAGATCACTCAATTTGTAACGGCTGTCTAGCTGAATATCGGGGGCAGGCTGACCCACAGCCAAAAGACCGTATTTCTGCAAGCGGTTTTGAAATTTAGGGCTCAGTAGTGCGGTGCGTGACTTGTCCTCCAGAAAATACCCAGATAAAAAGGCAGAGGAAGTAAATAAACTTCGTCGCTCAAATAACCTAAATAAGAATTCGGCGGTGCTTTGGAAACGTTGGGGTTGGTCCTGTAGCTGGTCCAGCAGCAGTTGACTACTCCGGTTCATTTCTTCAAAAACATCTTCCAATTGCCGGCCACTGTTTTCCAATAAGAGGTAGTGCCCTTCAATCAGCGGACGCCATAATCCGCTGGTTGAAAAATTGGGATGGCTAAAGTCCAGACGGCGAAAATGCGCTTGATGCGCCGGCAAGCGTTCTCGGTATTGTTTTATACTCAAGGGCATGTCGTAGAGCAGTTGAAGGAGGGGTGCAACCCAATGGGCATAGCTCCCTTTGGGGAGGGCGTTTAGGGAAGCCACACGGGCAGCGTCTAAACGTGCCATTTCTTGGGCAATCTGATTTCGAACCGCTTGCTGCTGCTCCAAACTCCCTTTTCAGTACTGAGCTCGTCGTGTGGTGTATTGTTAAAAGAAAAATCGACTAGGGAATGTGTATCGGTTCGAAGAATCTGAATCGGTTGAAAGATCCCTTCATGACCGACGGGAAATGAAAAGCGTTCTTCAGTGTACATGCGAACAAAACCATTGACGTGGGAATTGTGATCGGCATTATTCCAGCCCGCATTGGGAGCAAAGGATACGACACCATAATCCTCTCCTCTGGCTGTCAAAATAGTCCCAGTATGGAACTCTGTATTGTTTGCAGCTATATACAAGTTAGCCGTATGATCTACATAAATATCCGTATCAATAAATACTTGACTGTATGAAATAAAGTGAATACTTAAGAAGAGAATTAAGAGGGAGGTAGATTTCAAGGTTCTTTGTTATGTGAATTACATTTACACAATTATTTTCAGTCAAAAATGAATGAATAGTTAGTTTGATCGAGTAATAAATTGAATTATTACACAAATGAGTCGATATGTAACACGAATGGTTGAAAAGAGGTAATAAGTGTTTTAAAAAAAAAATCAAAACCAAAACAAAAAAGTAGGAAAATACTTACAAGTTGTTTTGTTTTTTGTGTTTTGGAGCATAGGATTATTCATAAAAATCGGTTTAGTTTTTTTAATTCAGAACGATTTAAAAGGAGCGTTTTGTCTCCACGAATAGTACAGATGAATTTATTGTTTTTAGTGGATATGATTGATTCAATATATAGGGAGTTGAGAACAAGTTTGGAGCTTACTCTACAAAACAAAGGATTCCCTTGACATTGCGTCCAAATCCAAGGAAAAGGAAATGAAGTTTTAATGATTCTGTCTACTGATTTTACAAGAGTCTTGGTTTTTATTTTGGTGATGTATTGGGTCTGATTCAAAGGGATGAATTCCATTGTATTATTATCAGAATCGGAAAGGAGCCAGATTTTATTTTTGAGAAACGTTACTTTTTGGTCAGCTTTAAAATAGAAAGCAAGAAGATCAATGAATATTCTCACCAGTTGACTATTGACGTTTTTTTGTTCGATACAATTTTTGAATCCGTGCTCAAAAGCTTTAATGGCAAATTGTGGTTTTTTAACAACAAGTAAACTGGGTTTTTTGAATTGCTTTAAATAGTTTCTTGTCTTTTCCGGAGTTGTGGGGAATTCTTTTTCAGACCAAGTACAAATGGAAATGAGATCACATAAAGAGGGAAAAGAGGCTTCAGATTGGTCTTTATAATAATGATGTACAAGAGAGAAAGGAAAGGAGTGAAGTGCAATTTTCCAGAGTTTGAATTCGGAGAAGGTGGTGAGCCATAAGCAATGAAATTCCATTTGGGGTGGGATTTGGGTTATCGGTTAAAGCCGTCACATTTGCCTTAAAAATTGAATGAGGTTTTCCATGCGACGTCGTGAAATGGGAAGACTTTGGCCATTGGTCAGCTCACAGTAATTCCCCGCTTTTTTATTAATATTAATAATATAATTTAAATTTACAATAAAGGAACGGTGAATTCTGAAAAAACTTTTGGAATCAAATTGCTCTTCATATTCCCCCAAGGACTTTTAGGCCACCAGTTTTCTTTTGTCTGTAAGATAAAATTCAGTGTATCTTCCTGCAGACTTGCAATATAAAATTTCTTCATTTTTAACAAAATTCACCTTATCAATATTGGAGATGGTAATGAACTTTAGATTTGCTGTGGTTAAAGAGTTTGAAAGGATATTTACTTGATCTGCATGGGTAAATTCATTTTTGTCATTTCGAAGTTTAACCCGTTTTACAGCAGCAATCAATTCGTCAATTTGTATGGGCTTTAGTAGATAATCAGCAGTGTTGTATTGAAAGGCTTTAAGGGCGTATTGATCAAAAGCCGTTACAAATATGATGTTAAATTTAGAGAAATCAACTTCGTCCAAAAGATCAAATGCAGTTTGTTTTTCTAAAATGATATCTAAAAAAAGAAGTTGAGGTTTGTTTTTTTTAATGGATCTTACGGCAGCTTTTTTTGTTTTACAACTGTCAATAAGTTCAATTTCAGGACAATATTTTGTGATGAAATGTTCTAGTAGTTTTGCGTTATTCAATTCGTCTTCAACAATAATAGTTTTAATTGTATTCATTTGTGAAAAATTAGTGGTTCATATAGGTAAGTTAATTATAGGGTATTTCTAAGTGAGCAATAGTGCCAACTTCCTTGTTTTTTTCTTTTTTAGAGTAGATGGAAAAAGAGGTTTTATTTTTATCGAGGTAGTTAAAAATATCAATTCGTTCTTTCATGATTTTTGTCGCCATGGATTTATGCAGTGCTTTCGCTTTGTTTTTTTTCTGGCGAGAGGTTTCGTACCCAATTCCATTATCCTCCACCCTTATTTGGATGCTTTTGTTTTTATCTGTAAAGGTGAGATGTAAAACTCCTTTCTTATTTTTCAAAGGACTTAATCCATGAATAATCGCATTTTCAACAACGGGTTGGATGAGCATGGGAGGGATCAAATAGGCTGCGGCTTCTTGATTGAGATTTGTTGTCATTTTGAATTCAATTTCAGGATCCATTCTCATTTTCTGTAATCCAATGTAGGCTTCTAAGTATTCAATTTCTTCTTTCAGAGTGATTTTTTCGTAGGTATTGATTTCTAGGGTAAAGCGCAATAATTTGGAAAGCATTCCGATATATCGGTTGAATTCACGTTCTCCTTTTAAGATCATCACACTTTGGACACTGTTTAATGCATTGTAAATGAAATGAGGATTCATTTGTTGACGTAAGGCTTGGGCTTCTAATTTGGATACTTCGTTTTTGTGAAGTTCGGTTTCTTTTTCTTTGTTTTTTTTGAAGAAGACAAAAAAAACAATTACAATTACATTGGAAATAATTAATGGAATATAATTGTATAATAGATCACCAAAATTCATTTATAGTAGGGTTTAATGATTGGATTTGGTAAAATAACAAACGTAATATAAGTTAAAATTTTGAATTTTAACCCTACCTATATACAATTTAATGTTCTTTATTTTTTTAAATAATTTTAAAATCAGTTCCCTTAGCCCAAAAAATTCTCTTAGGTTTGAGGAAGAAACCGAATCATTCAATAAGCTCTAAAACATGAAAACGAATTATTACCAAAGCCAAGATTTAAAGAAATTTAAAAACATCAGTGATTGGTCTCCTGAATTGGGAAAAAAATTTTTTGATTATTACAACAGTGTCTTTGAAGAAGGAGCATTAACGGCAAGAGAAAAATCTCTAATCGCACTGGCTGTAGCCCACACAGTGCAATGTCCATATTGTATTGATGCCTATACTCAGGAGGGGCTTCAACGGGGAATTGACAAAGCTGAAATGATGGAGGCGGTTCATGTAGCAGGTGCCATCCGGGGAGGGGCTTCTTTGGTTCACGGAGTACAAATGATGGAAGGGTATAACAAACGTAGTATGTGATGCCTCAGAAATCATTAAAAGCCCAAAAAAGTATCCTGGCTTCCACTCAAAAACAGCTGGATTTATTGAGTAATGGAATTTTTGCTTCGGGAGAATTACCCCAGTTTTCTGAGCGGATTGCTGACCAAGGATCCTCCTCATTGCGACCTAAAAAATTAGAAATTTTACAAATGAATATAGGCTATATGTGCAATCAAGTATGTGCGCATTGTCATGTAGATGCAGGTCCTGACCGAAAAGAAATGATGACGCGTGCAACACTTGAAAAATGCCTTAAGCTCATTGAAACGACCGCTGTTCATACCTTAGATTTAACGGGTGGTGCCCCCGAAATGCATCCTGATTTTAGATGGTTTGTAGAACGAGCCGCGGCTTTGGGAGTCCAAGATTTCATAGTACGTTCTAACTTGACCATTATACGAGCCAATAAAAAGTATAATGACCTTCCACAATTTTTTAAAGCACATCACATTCATGTGGTTTCCTCTTTGCCTTTTTATAAAAAAGAGAAAACAGACCGACAACGTGGAGATGGCGTCTTTAAGAAGTCAATTGAAGCCATTCAAATGCTCAATGCTGTGGGCTATGGACAGCCCGATTCGGATTTACTCTTAGATTTGGTGTATAATCCCTCAGGCGCCTTTCTTCCTGGAGATCAACAAGCTTTAGAAAACGATTTTAAAAAAGCACTCAAGGCCGACTTTGATATAGATTTCAATCAACTCTTTACCATCACCAATATGCCCATTAGTCGATTTTTGGATTATTTAGTGGCCTCCGAAAATTATGAAGATTATATGTACGCTTTGGTAGAGTCATACAATCCAGCGGCTCTTGAAAATGTCATGTGCACCAATACGCTCTCCGTTCGATGGGATGGCTACCTCTACGACTGTGATTTCAATCAGATGTTAGATTTAAAAGTGGACAGTCCCGTTCAACATCTAGATGATTTTAATGAAGCACAACTCCAAGACCGAACAATCTGCATATCACAACATTGCTACGGTTGCACTGCAGGGGCAGGAAGTAGTTGTCAAGGAAGTGTGGTTTAATTGTGTTTCACCATATCCATCCGTATCCACCTCATATTCTGTCCAATACAACACGCTTGATTGTAGGAACACTTACGCCACCCCGCTTTAGCAAAGGAGAATTAAATGATCAAGATGTCGATTTTTGTTACGGGAGCAGTAACGGAATGTTGTGGAAAATATGGGATCGTTTGTATGATCTTGATCTCGTTTTTGAAAATACTCATTTTGCCATTGAACAACGTAAAGCTTTTTTAAAACGAGAGCAAATCGGTATTTGTGATATCGTACATTCCGCCTATCGTGAAAAGATCGATGCCTCTGATTTAGGAATGCAACAGTCTGAATTACGTGATCTTTTAGGAGTATTGGAGCAACACCCTAAGATTAAGACGTTAATTTTTACGGGGGGAAATAGTAAAAATGGTCCCGAGTATTTTTTTCGAAAATTACTCAAAAAAGCCCAAATTACTTTGGACTGTCTCAATGACCACCCACCTCGAAAGCATCATTTTCACTGGGCAGGAAGAAGCATTGTTACGTTTAGTCTTACGGCGCCTTCGGGAGCAGCTAATCGTGCCATAGGATCGTTACCCGCCTATAAAGAAGCCAAAGAGCGAGATCCGAAATACACCCCCTTAGATTTCCGAATAGAACAGTATGGCAAGGTCTTCAAGGGAGAATATTAATCTCGAATCGACCGAACAAATTCCCCTATCTTATCCACACCTTTTTCCTCTAAAAATTTGATGAAAGCAGAACCAATAATCGCTCCACGCGAATGTAAACTTGCTGCCTGATAGGTTGCTGCATTACTAATTCCAAAGCCAACCACGGTAGGAGTCGTAAGGTTCATTTGGGCGATACGTTGAAAATAATCGGTTTGGGTATTACCAAAGGTACTTTGTGCCCCAGTTACGGCTGCACTGGACACCATATATATAAAACCCTTTGAGACTTGGTCGATATAGCGAATGCGATTCTCAGGAGTTTGTGGCGTGATGAGGAACATATTGTACAATCCGTGTTGGTCGAATAGGGTTTTGTATTGTTCGTGGTAGACATCGACGGGTAAATCGGGTATAATGAGTCCGTCAATACCTACTGCTGCACAACGTGCGAGGAATTTTTCAATACCATATTGCATCATGGGATTGAAGTAGCCCATAAGGACTAGAGGAATATTAACATGCTCTCGGATGCCTTCCAATTGGGAAAACAATTTTTCGGTGGTCATACCATTGAGAAGGGCTTGGGTAGAACTCTCTTGGATGGTAGGACCATCAGCAAGGGGGTCAGAAAAAGGCAGTCCAATTTCCACCATATCTACTCCAGCGGCTTCTAGATTTTTTAATATGGGAACAGTGTCTTCCAGGTTTGGAAATCCTGCTGAAAAATAGAGGGACAATAATTTCTTGTCTTCTTTGAATTTTTGATCGATTCGATTCATTATAATTTAAAATAGTCTATATAAGTATCTAGGTCTTTGTCTCCTCGCCCAGAACAGTTAAATACAATAATTTCTTGAGGTCCAAACTTTCGTACATCGAGTGCTGCAAAAGCATGAGCCGTTTCAATGGCAGGAATGATCCCCTCCATTTGTGAGAGTGTCAATCCCCAATCCATGGCTTCTTGGTCTGGAATAGAGATGAATTCTGCTCGCCGGGTACGAAACAAATGCGCATGCATGGGACCTACACCTGGGTAGTCCAATCCAGCGGAAATGGAGTAGGGCTCAGTAATTTGTCCATCGGGAGTTTGCATCAGTAAGGTTTTACTTCCGTGAATAATCCCTTCTTTTCCAAGGGCTGAAGTGGCTGCACTCTCCCCGGAGTCGATTCCTTTTCCTGCAGCTTCGACTGCGATAATATTCACTCGTTCGTCGTTGAGGTAATGATAATAAAGTCCAGCGGCATTACTTCCTCCCCCCACACAGGCAATGACATGATCAGGATAATCACGCCCTTCCAGCTCTTGGAGTTGCCCCTTTGTTTCTTCACTAATAACCGATTGGAAACGTGCTACCATATCGGGATAAGGATGGGGTCCCACTACCGATCCAATGATATAATGGGTATTCACAGGATTGTTAATCCAATCTCGAATGGCTTCGTTGGTCGCATCTTTTAGGGTTTTACTTCCCGATTGAGCCGAACGTACTTCGGCTCCAAGCATTTTCATGCGTGCCACATTGGGCGCTTGACGTTTGATGTCCAGTTCCCCCATATAGACAATGCACTCAATTCCCATTAAGGCACAAACAGTTGCTGTAGCCACTCCGTGTTGACCTGCCCCTGTTTCCGCAATGATTCTTGTTTTTCCAAGGCGTTTTGCTAGTAAAATTTGTCCGATTGTGTTGTTTACTTTGTGTGCTCCGGTATGACAAAGATCCTCCCGCTTGAGATAAATTTTAGTATTATAGCGTTCAGATAAACGCTTGGCAAAATAGAGTGGAGTGGGACGTCCGACATACTCTTTAAGCAAAGCGTCAAATTCTTTTTTGAAGTCGGGCTCTGCAGTTATTTTTAAATAACTCTCGCGTAATTCGGCTACATTAGGGTATAGCATTTCGGGGATAAAAGCGCCTCCAAAATCGCCATAGTACCCTTTTTCATCTACATTATAATTCATACACTTCGTTTTTAAATTGTATTAGTGCTTCAATATTTTTTTGTGCTGGGGCGAGTTCAAATTTACTATTTACATCAATAGCATAAAGGGGTAAATCAGTATTTAATAAAGCTTTGATTTCCGCCAGATGTTCTTGTCCAATGCCTCCGCTGAGAAAGAACGGTTTGGTAGAAGGATAACCAGAAAGGATGCTCCAGTCAAAACCATAGCCATTGCCCCCTGGCAATTCTCCTTTGGTGTCAAACAAGAAAAAATCACAGCTCTTTTCATAAGGCTCTAGAGAAGAGAAATCAAAATGATCTTGAATAGAAAACGCCTTGATTACTTCGACCTTAAATTCTTGAATAAGTGTACAATAGTTGGGGGTTTCTTCTCCATGGAGTTGAACGGCCTGTAGTGCATGTTCATTAACCATGGATTGAATATAATCAATAGAGGCATCTACAAACACCCCTGTTTTTTTTATGGTGTTAGGAAGAGTTGGGGTAGTGGACGCTACATATCTACTGGAGGGGGCCCAAAAAATAAAGCCCATATAATCGGGTTGCAAAGCTCCAAGACTTACAATATTTTGTGGTTCTCGCATGCCACATACTTTTAATTTCATGCTTCGAGTTGTTTAATGAAATCTCCTGCTGCCTGGCCGGGATTATCTGTTTTCATAAAATTTTCTCCCACTAAAAAGCCCTGGTATCCATAGGTTTTTAGGTTTTGAATGGCAGAAACCTCACTAATTCCACTTTCGGATACTTTGATGAATTCGGCGGGTATTTTCTCGGCTAAAGAACGGCTGATATCCAAGGAGACCTCAAAGGTTTTAAGGTTACGGTTGTTAACTCCCAAGAGATCCAAACTGGGCATGATCGATTTTTGTAATTCTTCTAGGTTGTGTACCTCAAGTAATACTTCCAAATTTAGACTTTTGGCAAGTTCTGAAAAGTGTTGAATTTCTTTTCGTGTCAATACAGCAGCGATCAATAAAACAACATCTGCTCCATGCCCTTTGGCTTCAATGATTTGGTATTCATCGACAATGAATTCTTTGCGTAAAAGTGGAAATTGGGTAACCGCCCGCGCCAAATTAAGGTCCTCTAACGAACCTCCAAAATACTTTCCATCAGTTAAAACAGACATTCCACAAACTCCTGCTTTTTCATATCCTTTAGCCACTTCGCTGACAGTTAAGGTACTATTGATGTTTTGCTTAGAGGGGGATCGTCTTTTGTGTTCTGCAATGATCCCAGAATCACTTTTTCTAAGCTGTTGTGTCAAAGATGTAGTTCCTCGTCCAAAAAGAGGAGAGGCTTCCCAATACGATACGGGAAAAACACTTTTACGCTGCTCTACTTCTATTTTTTTATCTGTAATTATTCGATCTAAGATGCTCATAGTTTACTTAAGTTTTGTAAGCGTATCAATGTGTTTAATGCTTTCCCAGAAGCGAGGGATTCTTTAGCTCTTTCAAAGCCTTCGATGGGCGAAAGGTCCAGAGCTGTGGCAATAGCCATTCCTGCGTTGGCACAGACTACATGGGTTTGGGCTTCAGTTCCTTTGTTTTGAATGACCTCCATGAATATTTTTGCGGAAGATGCAACGGTATCTCCTCCTGCAATTTGTTTTTCTTCCAGCGGTTGAACCCCAAAATCTTGAGGGGTTAAAACGTACTCACTATGGTTGCTAAACACTTGGGTTGCTCCTGTCAATGCAATTTCATCGTAACCGTCTAAGGCATGAAGAATGGTGAATTTTATTTTTGTTTTTTGAAAGAGATAATGATACAATCGTGCCAATTCTAAGTTGAATACTCCTGTCAATTGATTTTTCGGAAATGCGGGATTGACGAGTGGCCCTAGCATATTAAAAAAAGTTTTCACACCTAATTCCTTCCGAACGGGAGCCACATTTTTCATGGCTGGGTGGAAGAGTGGAGCGTGAAGAATACAAATTCCTGCTTGATCCACACAGCGTTTTAAGAAATCAGCATCCTTAGAAAATTGGATTCCCAAGGCTTCAAGCACATTGCTAGAGCCACAGCCTGAGGAAACCCCGTAATTTCCGTGTTTACTCACTTTGATTCCTGCACCAGCAGTAACAAAAGAAGCGAGGGTTGAAATATTGAAAGTATCTTTTCCGTCGCCTCCTGTTCCACAGAGGTCGATGGTTTCAAATTCACTCAAATCAATCGCAATGCAAAGTTCTAGTAACGCTTCACGGAAACCTTCTAATTCTTCTAAGCTGATGCTGCGCATCATATAGACAGTAAGGAAGGAAGCGATTTGTACTGCAGTGTATTGTCCATCCGCAATGTTGATGATTATTTGCCTCGCTTGGTCTTTGCTGAGTTGTTGGTGTTGTATGAGTCGGTTGAGTGTGGCTTTCATCATTAACTATTGATCCAATTGTCTATTATTTTTTTTCCGTTGGGTGTAAGTACTGATTCCGGATGGTATTGTACTGCACGAACGTCATATGTCTTGTGCCTTAACGACATGAGCTGTCCTTCTTCATCAAAAGAAGTGGCGATTAAATCCTCGGGTAGAGGAGTCTTGACCACCCAAGAATGGTAACGTCCGATGTCAAAGGTTTTGGGCAAGTCTTTAAAAAGGATATCTTCTTCACAGCAGGTTGCGGGAGTTGCAATTCCATGATATACCTTGTCTAAATTGATTAGGGATCCTCCAAATACTTCTCCAATGGCTTGTTGTCCCAAACAGATTCCCAATATTTTTTTGGTAGGGGCATAGCGCGCAATGGCTGCTTTTAGTAGTCCAGATTCATCGGGGATCCCCGGTCCTGGAGAGAGTAAAATTAGGGGGTAGGCCTCCAATTCATCTAATTCAAATTGGTCATTTCTTTTGACAATTACCTCACAGCCTAATTCCTCGAGATAGTGAACGAGATTGTAGGTGAATGAGTCGTAATTATCGATTACAAATACTTTTTTCATATTATACTTCTTCAGCTAGGGTTAAGGCTTTATCCAACGCCCCTAATTTATTATAGACTTCTTGTAATTCGCTTTCAGGTATAGAATCGGCTACGATTCCAGCACCTGCTTGATAAAACAAATGGTGATTTTTACTCAAAAAAGAACGAATAATGATGGCGTGATTAAAATTACCATCAAAATCCATGTATCCGATAGCACCTCCGTATACATTACGTTTTGTGGTTTCATAGCGATCAATTAATCGAAGGGCATTGTGTTTGGGTGCACCGCTCAGTGTTCCAGCAGGAAAAGTGTCGGCGACTACACGAAAGGTTTTGGCTGTTTTTTTCATAGTACATATCACTTTTGATACCAGGTGAATGACATGGGAATAAAACTGTATTTCTCTGTTTTTTTCTACCACTACTTCTGAGCCATTTCTACTTAGATCATTTCGGGCTAGATCCACCAACATAATATGCTCACTATTTTCCTTGGGATCCTTGGCGAGTGCTCTTGCAGCAGCAGCATCCTGCTCGTCATTGCCGGTTCGTTTGAAGGTTCCTGCGATGGGATGAATTTCTGCTTTTCCATTTTGGACAATGAGTTGTGCTTCAGGTGAACTTCCAAATATCTTGAAGTTACCATAATCAAAGAAAAACAGATAAGGAGAAGGGTTTATGGATCGTAAGGTTCGGTATACATTAAATTCATCTCCTTTGAATTCTTGGGAGAAACGACGGGAGAGTACCAGCTGAAAAACATCACCACGATAACAATGTTCTTTTCCTTTTTTTACAAAATCTATAAATTGTTCATCGGTCAAATTAGAGGTTTTTTTGCCTACTTTTTCGAAGCTGAATTTACTACTACTTTTGGCATCTAATATGCGTTTAATTTCAGAGAGGTTATGCGTACCCTCATAAACATGAGAGAACAGATGTGCTTCGTGATTGAATAAACTAATGGCGATAATGTTTTGGTAAACGGCATAATATATATCGGGTATGTCGTGTCCGGGTTTTGCTTTATCTAGCTGTATGTTTTCAAATTGATCCACAGCATCGTGAGCGATGTATCCAAAAATTCCATTACTGATGAATTTAAAGGGAAACTTTTGATTGTCAAACTGTTGTGAGAATTGATGAATCTTTTCGGGGATATTTACATCAGGATCAACAGGAATGGTTTGGGTTGAGCCATCAGGATAATGGGTGGAGAGTTTTTTATTTTTCAATTCAATCCAGGCAATGGGATTGCAGCAGATATAAGAGAAATCATTGTTATTGGCATGGTAGTCGCTACTTTCTAAAAGGAGGGAATGAGGGAAAACATCTCTTAGTTTAAGGTAGGCACTCACCGGAGTGAGGGTGTCCGCTAAGATTTTTTGATGTGCTGTTTGCAGTGCAAATTTTTTCATGGTGTAAAATTAAAAAAGGCTTGTCGTGATGACAAGCCTTTGATAGTAAAATATATAGATCAGTTGTGTTTCACGAATAGCGTTTGTTATTCATGTGCCACCAGCTGATAAAAATTATTGTTCGGTTCATTAAATCAAATATAGTATAAAATGTAATAACCCCAATCCCCGAACAATAATTATTTTTTTGCGTGTGAACCGTCACAATATCCATCAGTATTTTGTGTGTTTCCGCATCCACATTTAGGTCGTTTAGTTTCTTTCATTCTATTATAATTTTAAAGTGACATCAATTTCAAATTCATCATAAATTGCTTTATCGCCTAAATTGTCAAAAAAAGAATTGGATCCATAACGAATATCATACTTGGATCGGTCGATAACCAATTTGGTCATGGCTTCTTCGTTTTCCACATGCATTTCGAAAGTAATAGGATGGGTAATTTCTTTGATCGTCAAATTTGCAGTCACTTCATAATGGTTTGCCATTTTTTGAGTGGATCCCGTAATTACTAGGTTAGCTTTGGGAAATTTTGCTACACCAAAAAAATCATCTGACTTTAAGTGTCCTTCTAATTTGTCTTTGTATTCGCCTGTTAGATCTGTGACCATGAGTGATGTCATGTCAACTTCAAAATTCCCTCCTGAAATTGCGTTTTCCTCCATTTCAAGATTTCCGGAAACAATATTGATGTTTCCTTCGTGTTGCCCTGTTACTTTTTTGGCCAACCAGTGGATAGAACTCTCTTCGGCATTAACTTTAATTACTTTGGATTGACTCCATGCAGTAAGGGTAGTTGCTAGAATCAAAAGGCTTAATATTTTGTTTTTCATTGTTTTTTATTTAGTTAGTTGTTTTAATAATCTTACCAGATTGTTTTTACCATTTGGTTCCAGTTGTTGGATTATTGTTTCTTGACATTCATCAACCACTGGGTCGATTGCTTTCAATAGTGCTTCTCCTTTTTCAGTAATAAACAATTCTATTTTCCTCCTATTTTCTTTACAAATAGATCTTTTGACAAAATTTTTATCTATGAGCTTGTCAATCAAACGGGTGGTATTACTCATTTTATTAACCATTCGTTCTTGAACCGTAGAAAGATTGGCGGCATTTCCCTTTTGTCCTCTTAGTATCCGCAACACATTAAATTGCTGTAGGGATATTCCAAAAGGTTTTAACGCTTGACATAAGGTCTCAGTCACGCAACTACTCGCTTTCATTAAAGTAATAATTGCTTCTTTTGTTTCCATTTTTATTTGTAAATACAATATTTGTTTATACAAATGTATAAAAATAATTCAATAATCAAAATTATTTGTTTTGTTAGTGTAAAGAACAGGTTGTATTTTAGTAAAAATTATCGACAAATGGATTTAACACAACAAGAATGGGCTGCCCAACAAGCAGCCAACCCCGACAGTATGATCATAGATGTGCGAACCTCAGAAGAGTATTCGGACCGACATATCCCAAATGCAAAACTTTTAGACATACGAGATCCGCAGGGATTCATGGATGGAGTTGCGACCTTGGATAATTCAAAAACCTATTTTGTATACTGTAGATCGGGTGCGAGGAGTGCACAAGCTTGTCAAATATTCAAGCAACAGGGAGTGAGTTCTTGTTTTAATCTCTTGGGTGGTATTATGGAATGGCAAGGCGAAACGACGAGCTAATCGTTTTTTAACATCCCCTTATTTTACGATATACCTACTTATGAAAGAAGTTTTTTTACATTACTTGTGGCGTTTTCAAAAATTCTCACAAGCAAATCTGATGACTACCGATTCGAGACCGATCCAAGTTTTGGATCCTGGAATACTGAATAAGGGAGCCGGTCCCGATTTTTTATCTGCTCACATTTATTTGGATCAGCTGCATTGGAACGGGGCGGTGGAATTGCATGTCCTTTCATCGGATTGGTATCGGCATGGTCATCAAAAAGACCCTGATTATGATGGAGTTATTCTACATGTGGTTTGGGAAAATGATTCGGATGTTTGTTATACCCATGGAAATCCCATTCCTACCCTTCAACTGGATGATTTTGTGACGGATCAAGAGTTCCAACACTATGAGAAAACATTTGTAAAAAAGCCACTTTTTGTTCCTTGCGAAGCATTTATGGAACAATTTCCTACTTCAAATTGGTTGGATTGGCAAGAGCGTCTTTTGGTCGAACGAATGGAATCTAGATTAGAATCTATTTACAGTCTTCTCAAAGCCACCAAAAATGATTGGGAGGCTGTTTTATTTGTTTTACTAGCCAAAGGATTTGGACTGAATCAAAATGGAGCAATTTTCTTTACCATGGCGCAACAAATTCCATTTGACAGAATACGACAATTACAGGGGCAGCCTGAAAATATTGAAGCCCTTTTGATGGGTCAGCTCGGACTTTTGGAGGGCGAGGCGAAAGATGCCTATCATTTGGACCTTAAAAAAAGATACCTATATCTAAAAGTGAAGTACCAACTAGTAGATTGTACTCACCAAAAAGTTTGTTTTGCGCGTCTCAGACCCGCAAACTTCCCCACCATCCGTATCGCTCAACTGGCACAGCTATATTCTAAAAATACAGCTCTTTTTCAGGATTTAATCCAGCATAAGAGTGTTGCTTCAAGTTTTGAGTTGTTTTCCTTAGCTTCAGGGGTTTATTGGGATACTCACTTTAATTTTGCGGTGGTAAGCAAGAAAGGGCAGAAAAAAATAACCTCTTCCTTTTTTGATTTAATATTGATTAACACCCTAATTCCATTGCGATTTGCTTACGCAAATTACTTAGGAAAGGCAGGCGAAGCGGATTTATTTGAATGGTTTGCGAAAATCCCTCATGAAAAAAATAGCATTTTAAGAAAGTTTACTGACCATAGGGTACCGCATATCCATGCAGGAGCAAGTCAGTCTTTGCTCCATTTGTACAAAGAGTATTGCCAAAAGAAACGGTGTTTATCTTGTAGAGTAGGTTTTTATTTAATGAAGTCAAACTAGAAAGTTTATTATGCAAACAAATATTTCTAAATTTGTACTGATGTTTAAGCAAAAAAAAATCCGCCTTTTTTTTGAACGAAATGGTTTTGCTGTTTCTACACGCCTTGCCGAGGTTCTCGGAATGAAAGTAAAGAGTGTTCGCTTGTTTTTTATTTATGCTTCCTTTACCACATTGATTGGTGGTTTTCTGATGTATTTAACCCTGGCTTTTTGGCTGAAGTTAAAAGATATGATTTACACCAAGAGGAGTTCGGTTTTTGATCTTTGACCTGAAATTATGCTTAAGTCCCCACTGTTTCGTTCCATTATATTACTCTTTACTACGGTTTCTTTTGGGGTTATAGGGTTTTATTGGGTAGAGCCCTCTTATACCTTATTTGATGCACTTTATATGACTGTGATTACATTGAGTACCTTGGGCTATTCAGAAGTAGGGGAGTTGACCACCAACGGGAGAACTTTTGCTATCGTTTTCATCATTATGGGTATTGTTGTTTTTGCGATCTCCATTCGATTGATCGGAGAGTATCTGATGAGTGGGTGGAATGAGAAGAAATGGAAACATAAGAAAAATAAAAATAAAATGAATAAATTGGAAAAACATACCATCGTCTGTGGTTTTGGAAGAAACGGAAGACAGGCAGTAGATCGATTAAAGCGACATAAGCATTCCTATGTTGTCATAGAACAAAATAAACAACTGATAGCAACCCATGAGAATGAAATCTTTTTTTATGAAGGGGATGTTCTCTCCGATGAAAGCTTGAAGGCAGTTCATATCGAGAAGGCAAAATATCTGATTTGTGCCCTTCCAGACGACGCCGATAATCTTTTTGTAGTCTTGTCTGCCCGTCAATTGAACCCAAATTTAGTGATTGTAAGTCGAGTGTCAGAAGAGGTAAATCAATCAAAATTAGCTCTTGCTGGAGCCGATCATGTCATCATGCCTCATAAAATTGGAGGGGATTATATGGCGGCGCTTCTTACGGTACCTAATTTGATTCATTTCTTGGGAAAATTAGATTGGTGGGGTGCTGAATCGAGTCCCAATGTAGAAGAGATTCGTCTTTGTGATTTGCCTCAAAGGTATCACAACAAGACCCTATCCGAAATGCCCTTTTTTAAAACTGCGGCTTGCAACGTTATTGGATATAGGGATGAGAAGGGAAAACAAGTCATTAATCCAGATGCTGGTCTCTCGTTATCAATTCAAGGAACGCTCATTGTATTGGGTACAACGGATGCCTTAAAAAAACTAAATTCAATCTTTAAGAGCGATTAGTTTGTTATTCTATTCCTTATTTAGGATATTGGGGTCTTAAATCGCTACTTATACAATCTTATGACACCTAAATTTAAACAGACTACTTTGTTAAGCCTGATCTTAATTTTTTCCAGTTCACTTCTCTCTGCTCAAGAAAAAGGTTTGGATGAAAAGATTAACGATGCTTTTACGCCCGTTGCAAACTGGTGGGAGGGGTTGATATTACATAATTTTCCAGGGACTGAAATACCCACAATCATATTTTTATTGGTGGGTGGGGCACTTTTTTTTACTGTTTATTTTGGGTTTGTCAATGTGCGTCATTTTTCTACGGCCATCAATATCGTTCGAGGGAAATTTGACAGTGTTGATCATCACAGTGCTGGGAATCCCGATTTGGCCATTTCAGGCGATGTAAAAGGAACGATCAAAGATGAAAGTGAAGAGGGAGAAGTAAGTCATTTTCAAGCCTTAGCTACAGCAGTTTCAGGAACAGTAGGAAATGGAAATATTGCAGGAGTAGCCCTGGCTATTGCTGTGGGGGGACCTGGAGCTACTTTTTGGATGATTTTATGCGGTTTGTTGGGCATGTCAACCAAATTTGTGGAATGTACCCTGGGGGTAAAATATCGTGATGTTGGCGAAGATGGAACCGTTTATGGCGGTCCGATGTACTATCTAACGAAAGGACTTCAGGAAAAAGGATTTGCTCGTTTAGGAAAAGCATTGGCAGTGATTTTTGCGTTCCTGTGTATTGGAGCCTCTTTTGGTGGAGGTAACGCTGCACAATCCAATCAAGCAGCGATGCAGCTAGTCGAATCCTTTGGAATGACAGGAGGTAATGCTCGAACTATAATTGGTGTCATCATGATGATTGTTGTTGGGGTGATTATCATTGGAGGAATCAAAAGAATTGCCTCGGTCACCGAAAAAGTAGTTCCATTGATGGCGCTCATGTACATTCTGGCTTGTATCTACATCATCGTTACTAATATTGGTTTTGTGGATGATGCCTTTGGGATGATTTTCAGTCAAGCATTCAATCCGCAAGCTGGACTTGGAGGATTGCTTGGTGTATTAATTACCGGCTTTAGAAGAGCCGCCTTTTCAAATGAAGCAGGGGCGGGTTCAGCTTCAATTGCCCACTCGGCCGTCAAAACTAAATATCCAGCCTCTGAAGGTTTGGTTGCTTTACTAGAGCCTTTTATTGATACTGTTGTTATTTGTACCATGACCGCTTTGGTTATTATTATATTCAATGGAGATAATACAGTCTTTAATTATGGAGGCGAAGGAGGAGTTGTCATGATTAATGGAGTTGCTGCAGAAGGTGCTGGAATCACCGCAGCTGCTTTTTCAAAATACATCTCATTTTCAGGGCCCTTTTTAACCATAGCAGTAGTATTATTTGCAGTTTCCACCATGATTTCATGGTCTTATTACGGCTTGCAATCTTGGATGTATATTTTCGGAAAAAGTAAAGTTTCTGAGATCGTATACAAAATGATGTTCTTGATATTCATCGTCATTGGGGCTGCAGGGGATATGTCTTCCGTCTGGGCTTTTTCAGATGCCATGATTTTGGCATTAGTTTTCCCAAATATGATTGGTTTATTGATTTTATTCCCACGAGTAAAAGAGGAACTAGGAAAGTATCTCGGTGCGATAGCAACACTAAAAAAAGGATAATAATATGCAAAAACGGTCTCTATTTTTGTTGTCAAAACCACAACAAGGGGCCGTTCTTTTATTATTGTTTTGCCTGATTTTTATACAATGTTTTCGTTATTTCAATGCAATCTCAATTCAGAGACCCTTAGCCCTATCGTCTGCTTTTCTTTTTGAGCAAAAATTAGATTCTCTTCAACATTTAGCCCAAACCAATTCAGGAATTCGCTTCAAGTTCAACCCCAATTTTATCACAGATTATAAAGCCTATACTATAGGTCTTTCAGTCGAAGAATATAAGCGTTTGCAGCATTTTCGTTCCAAGGGAAAATGGATTAATTCCACCTCAGCATTTCAAGCGGTAACACAGGTATCCGATTCTCTTTTAGAGGTGCTCGAACCTCAATTCAGATTTCCTGAATGGGTTAAAAAGAATGAGGCTCCTTTTTCTGTAAACAGTAAAGTCAAAAAAGATTTAAACACAGCAGATGTCCAAATGCTTCAGTCTGTTTCAGGAATTGGTTCCGTACTATCAGCACGCATTGTCAAGTACAGGGACTATCTTGGTGGTTTTTCTGAAATGAATCAATGCTATGAAGTATTCGGTCTGGACAGTTTAGTGGTACAAAAATTGAGAGAACAATTTGAAATTCTAACACCCCCCTTCATCGTAAAATTGAACATGAATGAGGCTACATTAGACGAGTTACAAAAGATTCCTTACTTAAGCCGATCGGAGGCTAGAAAAATTATTGCCTACAGAACCAAAAACAAAACCATTTCCTTAAACATTTTGTCTGAACTTTTTGAATATTTCCCAAACAAAACAGAGAGAATAAAACTATATTTGTATTAAATAATTGCAATGATTGATTACGCACTTAAGCCTAAAATTGACACTTTAGAAACCCAAAGAATGGTTTTTGAGGCAGCTCGGGACTTTTCAGCCCAATACATTCAGCCGAATATAATGGAATGGGATGAAGCCCAATATTTTCCCAAAGAAATTTTCACTAAAGCCGGTGCCTTAGGTTTTATGGGGATGTTGATTCCTGAGTCCTATGGTGGTTCTGCTATGGGGTATCATGAATACGTAACCTTAATCGAAACGGTCTCTATAGTTGATCCTTCAATCGGACTATCCATCGCAGCTCACAACTCGCTTTGCACGAATCACATATACACTTTCGGTACTGAAGATCAGCGTATGCGTTGGTTACCCAAACTATGCTCTGGAATTGCAATTGGAGCCTGGGGATTAACTGAACACAATACAGGTTCCGATGCCAAAGGAATGTCTACGACTGCAAAAAAGGAAGGTGAAAACTGGGTTTTAAATGGAACTAAAAACTTTATTACTCATGGTATTTCAGGGGATATTGCTGTTGTCATTGCGCGTAACGGTGAAAAAGGCGACAATCGGGGGATGACTGCATTTGTTGTTGAACGCGGAACACCTGGTTTTACTGCTGGAAAAAAAGAAAATAAATTAGGAATGCGAGCTTCGGAAACTGCAGAGATGGTTTTTGATAATTGCATTATACCGGATGAAAATCGATTGGGTCCTGTAGGGGATGGTTTTATTCAATCGATGAAAATTCTAGATGGAGGTCGAATTTCTATTGCTGCGCTTTCTTTGGGAGTTGCTAAAGGAGCCTTTAATGCTTCTTTGAAGTATTCCAAGGAGCGAAAGCAATTTGGAAAAGCAATTAGTAGTTTTCAGGGGATTTCATTTAAATTGGCCGATATGGCAACAGAAATTGAAGCTGCTGTATTGCTGACAGAAAAAGCATCGGAATTGAAAAATAAAGGAAAAAATGTTACCCAACAAGGCGCTATGGCAAAGTTATTTGCCTCTGAAGTGTGTGTTAAGGTAGCCAACGAAGCAATTCAAATTCACGGGGGTTACGGCTTTACAAAAGATTTTCCCGTTGAAAAATTCTTCAGAGATTCTAAATTGTGTACCATAGGTGAGGGGACAAGTGAAATTCAAAAGTTAGTCATTGCCCGAAAACTTTTAAGCGAATAATGATTTTAGAAATTGTTCTTCCTCAGCCTTGTGATTTGTATACTAGTTTTACCTATATTTGCCACCATTATGAAAGGAGGTGCTACATTATGTTAATTATTCCCATTAAAGATGGAGAAAACATCGATCGCGCATTAAAGCGATTTAAAAGAAAATTTGATAAAACAGGGGCAATGCGTCAATTACGTGCTCGAAAGCAATTCATCAAGCCTTCTGTCAAGAATCGCCAAAAAATTCAAAAAGCGCAATACATTCAAAACTTACGCGACAGCGAGAGTATTTAAGCTTTTAATTTTATAAAAACAGAACGTTATCCAGTGTAAGTTTTTTAACTTTATGGGGTAACGTTTTTTTATGGCTATAAACTCCTTCCTTGATTATATTCTTTTAGAAAAAAAGTCTTCTTTGCATACACAAAAGGCCTACCAATCTAATCTTGAAGAATTTCAATTGTTTTTGATCTCTCAGGGAGGCACTGCCGGTTTAGAGGAGGTGACCTATAGTGAAATTCGATCTTGGATTGTTTTTTTAATTCAAAAAGGAAATACAACGCGAACTGTCAATCGTAAGGTGTCTGTACTACGCTCTTACTACAAATTCCTTATGCGAACAGGAGCTATTGATCGTTCTCCCCTCAAAGAGCATAAGGCCTTAAAAACAGCAAAGCAGGTGCAGCTTCCTTTTTCTCAAGATGAAGTTTCTCAACTTTTAAATTCCGATCATTTTCCAGATTCTTATACAGGGGTGTTGCAAAAGACGCTATTAAGCTTATTCTATTATACAGGAATTAGAAGAAGTGAATTAATCGAATTAAAATTACTCAACATTAACTTGTCCCAGGGCTTAATGAAGGTTTTAGGGAAGAGGAATAAAGAACGTTTAATTCCCTTATTGCCTGAAATTAAAGCACAACTACAGCTGCTGTTGGATCGGCAAGAGGAGGACGGACTGCTTCGTGAGCAAGGTTTGTTTTTTATTACAGAGCAGGGGGTTAAATTGACCGATTCATTTGTTTATCAAACTGTAAATGATTATTTTAGTATAGTATCAACAAAAACAAAAAAGAGTCCTCACGTGTTGCGTCACAGCTTTGCTACCCACTTATTGGATCAAGGGGCTGATTTGAATGCTATTAAAGACCTTTTGGGTCATAGTAGTATTGCCGCTACTCAGCATTATACGCATAGCAGTATGGCTAAAATAAAGGAGGTGTATAAGAATACACATCCAAGAGAAAAAAAGAAATAGTTTAACTTTTAAAAAAAGATCGATGTCAAATGTCCACTTTAGAGCTGTCAATTATACAGCAGATGTTACTCTCAAAGAATTTGCAGAACAACGTTTAGAAAAACTAACAACCTTTTATAATCAAATTATTGAGATGCACTGCTTTACCAAAGTAGAGAACACATCTGACAAAATAAATAAATGGGCGGAGCTAAAAATAGAGATCCCAGGAGAGAATGTTGTAGTAAAGAAAACGTGCAAGACATTTGAGGCAGCCATTGACTCGGCAGCCGATAGTGCGGAGCGAATCTTGAAGCGCCGCAAAGAAAAAATAAAAGCTTCGTAAGAATTTTTAAATTTTGTTTTGAAACCATAAAAAATAGCATTTAATTTGCATTCGATTTTGGGAAACCATTATTCAAAAGCCGATGTAGCTCAGCTGGCTAGAGCAGCTGATTTGTAATCAGCAGGTCGTGGGTTCGAGTCCCTCCATCGGCTCTTTCTCAAAAGAGAAAAGAAAAAGCTTCTATTTACGTTTATAGAAGTGTTTGAAAGCTTTTGTAGCTTTTATAAGATCATTGACAAAGGGGAGATACTCAAGCGGCCAACGAGGGCAGACTGTAAATCTGCTGACTACGTCTTCGCAGGTTCGAATCCTGCTCTCCCCACTTGCTTATTTTGTTAGAAATAAGAATTGTTTTTCTTATCTTTACAGAATCAGTACCAACACTGATGTATCAGTACAATGCGAGAGTAGCTCAGTTGGTAGAGCGTCAGCCTTCCAAGCTGAATGTCGCCGGTTCGAACCCGGTCTCTCGCTCTCTTTTTATTTATCGCCGATGTAGCTCAGGGGTAGAGCGTTTCCTTGGTAAGGAAGAGGTCACGAGTTCAAATCTCGTCATTGGCTCTTCTAAAGTCCACTTCAAGAAAAAAAATTAAGTAAAGGAATTCCAGCACTATTTTACAAGGGATTTTTCTTTTTTTCCATGGGACCTCTTAAATGGATAATCAATCCATTTAAAAAATTCCGCAACACTTGATCGCCACATTCCATATACTTTTCGTGTTTTTCATTTCTAAAAAACGCTCCAAGCTCCGACTTTGTTATTTTATACTCTACCAAATTGCAAATTTCAACAATTTGATCATCTCGAAGTTTGTGTGCTACTCGTAGTTTTTTGAATATATCATTATTTGTCAATCCCATGCTCAAAGATAATTTATTATGATCACCTTCAGCTTAAATAAAGTAGATATATGCAAAGTAAATTGCAGCAATCCAAAGCGCAGCAGCAATTAATAATTTTTGTGTTTTTGTTAAATTATCCATACACTAAAGTTAAAAAAAAATCATTGAGAAGCATCCGCATTGGTTTTTACTTATCACGTTTTAAATGTTCCTTGTATTGATCGGCTTTTAATGATGGATAAGGTGTACTTAAAGCTCATTCTTTAAGCATGTATATTCCTCTTTTTTTGTGCTCTATTTTTTTATTCAATCTGTTTTTGATTTTTGGGGATATGTTTTCTAGGGTTCGATGGTCAATGATGATTTTAAATTGTGTATTGGAATCGATCATTTTTTTCAGCCCCAATGTATCTACAATTTTAATCTTTCCTTGACTGTAAAATTGACTTGAATACGTTTTCTTTTGAAGCGCATAGATAGGCAAGGCGGCGCTGTTTTCAATTAAATATTTATCTGTATTGTTTTCAAGAAGGGGTTTTGCAAATCCAGATAAATAAACGACAAATAAAATCACAGGGATTGAAATACCTATTCCAAGATAAAGAGTTCGTTTTTTATTTTCATTCCAAAAATGTGAAATCCAGAGAGCAACGGGAATTGTTACGGGAAGAATGTAGGGATGGATTAGACTGCTTGAGGTAGAAAAAAAGAGTGGAGTCCAAAGCATCCAAAACAATAAAAAGAGTCCCCAAGGATGATGACGGATTGTTCGTATTTTTTTTCGGAGACTTTGAATTAAAAAAATGGACCAAGGCAGGCAGAAGGCAAATAAAAAGACCCAAACAATTCCATAGGGCTGCTGTTTAGGAAAGCCGTATTTATCTCCGACCCATTCGGAATTGAAATAACGATTAAAATGCTCACCGACAATAAAATAATCTATAAAACCTGGAGAAGCTTTCTCGGTTAGGATATACCAGGGTAAAGCAATGGTAGTCATAATGAGACTTCCTAAAAGCCAAGGTGCAGTTTTTAGTGCTTTAAATAATTTATGTTGAATAAGACACCAAACAATAATTGGAGGGAGCGTAAGCACTCCAATGAGGGGTCCTTTTGCTAGTAGACCCAAACCGAGTCCTAGAAAAAAGAAGTATCCCCATTTTTTTGAAGCTCCAAGCTGCATACTTTTCCAGAAAGCAAGCATGACAATTGTGGTGCTTAGTGTCAAAAAAACATCAGTAGAAACAACACCTGCATGCAAGAAGAACTCAGGAAGCGTCAACAAGATAATTCCAGGAAGGTAATGGAGACCTTTATCACGGTTAAACTGCCCAATCCACCACCCTATGAAACTACAAACAATGAGGTAGGGAAGTCGAACAAAAAATGCAGAAGCATCAAAAAGTGAAATGCTCAAAGCACTGGCCCAAGTAGACAAGGGAGGTTTGGCCCAAAAGGGAATTCCATAATCAATTTGAAGTACGATCCAGTTTTGAGTTTCAGCCATAATGCGAGCAATTTCAGCATATCGAGCTTCTGTTTTGTCCATCAAGGGAATTACGGCATTGAGAAAACCTCGGAGAATCACCAGCGCCCAAAAACTGCGCTTCAAGATTTGTTGACGTTCTAAATTAGCTAGGAAAATCATTTGTAACAGCGATAAATTTTAATTAAATCAAACCAAACTTTCAGCCCATAAAGTAGTGAAACTTTACTGTCCTCGGTATCGACCCAATCCTTTAAGGGCACTTCTTCAATTTCGGTTTGAATCACTTCTCTTCCAAAGTGCCGAATGAAACGATAAAAAATTTCAACATCAAAAAGCCAAGTACTTTTGAAGGAATCTTTAAACGCAATTAAAGCCCAATCTCTTCTGAAGACTTTACACCCACATTGGGAATCATAAATTGGGAGTTTTAGCATGTTTGAAATAAAAGTTGCTATAACACGTCCTATCACAAAGCGATGTTTTTTTCTTTGGATATTATTATCCAGTTTTTTAATTCGTGACCCAAAGACGAAAGCCTTGGTTTCATTTACTTTAGTTGCGATTTCATAACACTCTTCCAGAGAAGTAGAGAGGTCTGCATCTAAAAAAGCAAAATGCATATACGATTCATTTTGAAGCGCCACACCCATACCCGTTCGAACCGCTTCTGCTTTTCCTTTATTTTTTAAATGCGTGATCAAATGAACTTGTTTTGGGAAAGTCCCTTTTAATTCCCTAATTATATGAGAGGTAGTATCCGAGGAACCGTCGTCCACATAAAACAGAGAGACTCCATCACGCTTTGTCAAGAAGTTGGAGAAACGCTGCGTTTGAAATCGTTTGGCTTCATTATAACAGGGAATTACAATCGCTAAAGTTTTCATGAATACGCTTTGGAAATTTAGTTGATGTTATAAAGAAATTAAAAAAGAATGGAATTTTGTTTTTAAAATAGAAATACTTTTTTTTTGCCATTTAGTACAAATGAAAAACGCATGAAATTTAAAGGTTTAAATTGATGGATCTAAGGGTTTTATGTCATTTAAATACTCTTTCGAAAATAAAAAGTCAATTTTTACATAAATTTTTTATATAAAGAGGTATGCGATAAAAAAAAATTCATAAATTTGCGCTCCTAAAAATAACATTGAAACAACAACAATTATGGCTAAAGAAACATTTGACCGGTCGAAACCCCACTTAAATATTGGTACTATTGGTCACGTAGATCACGGTAAAACAACTCTTACTGCAGCAATTACAAAAGTACTTGCAGACGCAGGTTTTTCTGAAGCAAGAAGCTTTGATCAAATTGACAATGCTCCTGAAGAAAAAGAAAGAGGGATTACTATTAATACATCTCACGTAGAATATCAAACTGAAAACCGTCACTACGCACACGTTGACTGTCCTGGTCACGCGGATTACGTAAAGAACATGGTTACAGGTGCCGCTCAGATGGACGGTGCAATATTGGTTGTTGCTGCTACAGATGGTCCTATGCCGCAAACTAGAGAACACATCTTATTAGGTCGCCAGGTAGGTGTACCTCGTTTGGTTGTTTTCTTAAACAAAGCGGACATGGTTGACGATGAAGAATTATTAGAATTAGTTGAAATGGAAGTACGTGAATTACTTTCTTTCTACGATTACGACGGAGATAACACTCCCGTAGTTTTAGGTTCTGCTCTTGGAGCTCTTAATGGAGAACAAAAATGGGTAGACACTGTAATGAGTTTAATGTCTGAAGTTGATTCTTGGATCGAACTTCCTAAGCGTGATGTTGATAAAGACGCATTAATGCCTGTTGAAGACGTATTCTCAATTACAGGTCGTGGAACTGTTGCAACAGGTCGTATCGAAACAGGTGTATTCAATACTGGAGATGAAGTAGATATCATCGGTATGGGTGCAGAAAAATTAAAATCTACAGTAACTGGAGTTGAGATGTTTAGAAAAATCTTAGACCGAGGTGAAGCTGGAGATAATGTAGGGATCCTTTTAAGAGGTATTGAAAAAACCGACATCAAAAGAGGAATGGTAATCTGTAAAGTAGGTTCCGTAACACCCCATGCTAAATTCAAAGCTGAGGTATATATCCTTAAAAAAGAAGAAGGTGGACGTCATACTCCATTCCACAATAACTACCGTCCACAGTTTTATGTTCGTACAACGGATGTAACAGGAAACATTTCTCTTCCTGACGGTGTTGAAATGGTAATGCCAGGAGATAACCTTACGATCAATGTTGATTTGATCCAACCGATTGCTTTAAGCCTTGGATTGCGTTTTGCGATTCGTGAAGGTGGAAGAACAGTAGGTGCGGGGCAGGTTACTGAGATCTTAGACTAAGCATAATGTTTTTAATATGATGCTCAAGGTGTCCCGTTTTAACGGGACGCCTTTTGTGTCAAATAAAAACGGGTTTAGCTCAGTTGGTAGAGCACTGGTCTCCAAAACCAGGTGTCGGGAGTTCGAGCCTCTCAACCCGTGCATAAAAAAAAAGTAACGCATGCAACTTTTATCATACATCAAAGATTCGTTTGAAGAATTAAAAAATAATGTTTCCTGGACAGAGCGTTCAGAATTGCAACGTTTAGTGGTGATTGTACTTGTTTTTTCAATTCTCTTTTCCTTAGCTATCTGGGGGGCTGATACTGTTCTTTCTCGTGCGATTCAATTTTATTTTAATCTTATAGGATAACCATGACTACAACTGCTAGTGATAAAAAATGGTACGTTGTTCGTGCCGTAAGTGGTCAAGAAGCAAAGATCAAGGACTATATTATGTCCGAAATCTCTCGTTTCGGTTACGATCATTTAGTTGAGGATATACTGGTTCCTACGGAGAAAGTAATCCAGATTCGAAATGGTAAAAAAATAAACAAAGAGCGTGTTTACTTTCCAGGTTATATTATGGTGAAAGCCAATTTGACTGGAGAATTACCTCATATTATCAAATCCGTTACTAACGTAATTGGTTTTTTAGGAGAAACTAAAGGGGGAGAGCCGGTACCATTGCGTACCTCTGAGGTGAACAGAATGTTAGGCAAAGTGGATGAGTTAGCCCTTGCCACCGAGCATGTGTCCATACCATTTACCCAAGGTGAAAATGTAAAAGTTATCGACGGTCCTTTCAATGGATTTACCGGTGCGATCGAAAAAGTAAATGAAGAAAAACGTAAGCTTGAAGTCATGGTGAAGATTTTTGGAAGAAAAACACCTCTGGAGTTAAGTTATATGCAAGTAGAAAAATTATAAATGTTACACTAATAAATTGAATACCGTATACAAGCTTCCACCGTATACGATTCAAAATTAAACTAGACAATGGCAAAAGAAGTAAGTAAAGTTTTAAAACTACAAGTTCGGGGAGGTGCTGCGAATCCATCGCCACCGGTTGGACCCGCGCTGGGTGCTGCAGGAGTCAATATCATGGAGTTTTGCAAACAATTTAATGCAAGAACCCAAGATAAACAAGGTAAAGTTGTACCTGTTCAGATTACTGTATATGTTGATAAATCATTTGAATTTATCCTCAAAACACCACCAGCGGCCGTTCAACTGATGGAAGCAGCCAAAGCTAAAAAGGGTTCAGGAGAACCTAATAGAAACAAAGTGGCTACAGTCACTTGGGATCAAGTAAAACTCATTGCTGAGGATAAAATGCCTGATCTTAATGCATTTACCATCGAGTCTGCTATGAAAATGGTAGCGGGTACTGCACGTTCTATGGGATTCAAGGTTTCTGGACAAGCTCCCTTTTAATTTTTTAAAATAAAGCAATGGCTAAAATAACAAAGAAACAAAAAGAAGCACGAGCAAAAGTAGATCCTAAGAACATCTACACACTCAAAGAAGCTTCTGCTTTGGTAAAAGAAATTACCAATACAAAATTTGATGCGAGCATTGACTTGGCAATACGTTTGGGTGTAGATCCAAAAAAAGCCAATCAAATGGTTCGTGGTGTGGTTACTTTACCACACGGAACAGGTAAAGATGTTCGCGTTCTTGCTCTTGTTACTCCGGATAAAGAAGCTGAAGCCAAAGAGGCAGGAGCTGATTACATTGGATTGGATGAGTATTTGCAAAAAATCAAAGACGGATGGACAGATATTGACGTAATTGTAACCATGCCAAGTGTAATGGGGAAATTAGGTCCTTTAGGTCGTGTTTTAGGTCCTCGTGGTTTAATGCCAAACCCAAAAACAGGAACAGTAACAATGGACATCAAAAAAGCGGTAAGTGATGTAAAAGGCGGTAAAATTGATTTTAAAGTTGACAAGACTGGAATCGTTCATGCTGCTATAGGTAAAGCATCTTTTACTGCAGATAAAATTTACGAAAATGCCGATGAGTTATTGAAGACCATTAATAAATTAAAGCCTTCAACAGCCAAAGGAGTATATGTAAAAAGCGTTTTCATGTCTAGCACCATGAGCCCAAGTATATCAATCGATACTAAATTGGGTTAACGCCAAAAAAATTAAGCAATGACTAGACAAGAAAAACACGAAGCAATAGAAAACCTTAAAGAGGCTTTAGCAGGTGTGAAAACACTTTATTTAGCGGATATTGAGGGATTAAATGCCAGTCAAACAACTGCGTTCAGACGCGCTTGTTTTAAAGAGAATATCAAACTACAAGTGGTGAAAAATACACTTCTTGCTAAAGCTATGGAGGCTTCCACTCATGACTTTGGTGAATTGACAGGAATCCTGAAAGGGAATACTTCATTGATGTTTTCTGAAACTGGAAATGCACCTGCAAAGGTGATCAAGAACTTTAGAAAAAAGTTGACCAAACCCACTTTAAAAGGTGCCTTCATTGAAGAAGCTATTTATATTGGAGATGATCAAATTGATGCACTTGTTGCCATCAAATCTAAAGAAGAGTTGGTTGGAGAGATTATTTCCTTGTTACAATCTCCATCCAAAAACGTTATTTCCGCACTACAATCGGGAGGTGGGAAATTATCTGGAATTCTTAAAACACTTTCAGAACGCTAGTCCCGTATTAAATTGTACGCACTCAATTATATATAGATTAAATTTTTAACAGAAAAAATCATTAACAATGGCAGATTTAAAAGAATTCGCAGAACAATTAGTCAACTTGACTGTAAAAGAAGTCAATGAATTGGCTGACATTTTAAAAGATGAATACGGTATCGAACCTGCTGCAGCTGCAGTAGCTGTTGCTGGACCAGCAGCTGCTGGTGGTGGCGATGCTGCTGAGGGAAAGACAGAATTTGACGTAATCCTCAAAGCCGCTGGTGGTTCAAAGCTAGCTGTAGTAAAATTAGTAAAAGAGTTAACAGGTCTTGGGCTTAAAGAAGCTAAAGAATTAGTTGACGGTGCACCTAATCCTTTGAAAGAAGGTATTGCTAAAGATGAAGCGGAAGCGCTTGTAAAATCTCTAGAAGAAGCTGGTGCTGAGGTTGAGCTTAAGTAGTTTCAACTCATACCATTAAAGGCATAGGTCTTTGGATTTTTCCAAAGGCCTATACCCTTTTATAGTGCCCCCCTAATGTAATATGACCATTAAAAAACAGTTAGATGCCTAGTAAACAGAGCCAAAGAACAAATTTCGCAGGAGCAAAACATACTCCAATGTACCCGGATTTCTTGGATATTCAGATTAAATCATTCCAAGACTTTTTCCAACTAGAGACCAAATCTGACGAACGTAATGAAGAAGGTCTCTTCAATACGTTTAAAGAAAATTTTCCCATTACAGATACAAGAAATCAATTTGTTTTAGAATTTCTTGACTATTTTGTTGATCCCCCTCGTTATTCTATTCAAGAATGTATCGAGCGTGGACTCACCTATTCTGTTCCTTTAAAGGCACGTTTAAAATTATATTGTACCGATCCCGAACATGAGGATTTTGAAACCATCGTTCAAGATGTGTTTTTAGGTACCATCCCTTACATGACTCCCAGTGGTACTTTTGTAATCAATGGTGCAGAACGAATTGTAGTTTCTCAATTGCACCGTTCTCCAGGGGTCTTCTTTGGTCAGTCCTTCCATGCTAATGGAACTAAATTATATTCGGCTCGTGTTATTCCATTCAAAGGTTCTTGGATTGAATTTGCTACCGACATCAACAGCGTAATGTATGCCTACATTGATCGTAAGAAAAAATTACCTGTTACAACCCTTTTCAGAGCCATCGGTTTTGAACATGATCGAGATATCTTAGAAATTTTTGACCTCGCTGAAGAGATTAAAGTTTCTAAAACCGGAATCAAAAAAGTACTCGGACGAAAATTAGCGGCACGTGTTCTAAAAACATGGCATGAAGATTTCGTTGATGAAGATACAGGAGAGGTCATCTCTATCGAGCGAAATGAAATCATCATCGACCGTGATACCGTCCTTGAAAAAGAACATATAGAAGAAATTCTAGAAGCCAGTGTTAAAACCATATTATTACACAAGGTTGACGCACATATGTCTGATTATGCGATCATTTACAATACACTTCAAAAAGATCCTACCAACTCGGAAAAAGAAGCAGTAGAACATATTTACAGACAATTACGTAACGCAGAACCGCCAGATGAAGATACGGCACGTGGGATCATTGATAAATTATTTTTCTCTGATCAACGCTACAACCTGGGTGAAGTAGGTCGTTATAGAATGAATAAAAAACTGGGCTTAGACGTTGAAATGGATAAGCAAGTTTTAACCAAGTTAGACATCATTACCATCATCAAATATTTGATCGAGTTGATTAATTCGAAAGCAGAGATTGATGATATTGATCACTTATCTAACCGACGTGTACGAACGGTAGGAGAGCAATTATCTTCTCAATTTGGAGTAGGTTTAGCCAGAATGGCTCGAACCATTCGTGAGCGAATGAATGTTCGAGACAACGAGGTGTTCACTCCCATTGACTTGATTAATGCAAAAACACTTTCCTCTGTAATCAACTCTTTCTTCGGAACCAATCAGCTTTCTCAGTTTATGGATCAAACCAACCCATTAGCTGAAATTACGCACAAGCGTCGTCTTTCTGCCCTTGGGCCAGGTGGACTGTCAAGAGAGCGAGCAGGATTTGAGGTGCGTGATGTACACTATACACACTACGGAAGACTATGTCCCATTGAAACCCCAGAGGGACCCAATATTGGATTGATTTCTTCCTTAGGAGTATTTGCTAAAGTAAATAACCTAGGGTTCATTGAAACTCCTTACCGAAAGGTTGAAAATGGGGTGATCAATCTTAAAGAAACTATATACTTGAGTGCTGAAGAGGAAGAAAATCAATTGATTACTCAAGCAAACGTAAACTTTGATAAAGCAGGAAAAATTCTTGACGAAAAAGTTATTGCTCGAGACCAAGCCGATTTTCCAGTTGTAACTCCAGATCAAGTAAATTATACGGATGTTGCACCCAACCAAATTGCATCTATTTCTGCTTCTTTGATTCCTTTCTTGGAGCATGATGATGCGAACCGTGCATTGATGGGATCCAACATGATGCGTCAGGCCGTTCCTTTGTTGCGCCCTGAATCTCCAATTGTTGGAACAGGACTCGAAAAGCAAGTAGCTTCGGATTCTCGTGTCTTAATTAATGCCGAGAACGATGGTGTGGTTGAGTATGTTGATGCCAACAAAATAACGATCAAATACGATTTTTCAGAGCAAGACGATTTAATCAGTTTTGATGGAGATACAAAATCGTACAACTTAATTAAGTTTAGAAAAACGAATCAGGGAACTTGTATTAACTTGAAACCGATTGTCCAAAAAGGAGATCGAGTGACCAAGGGACAAGTTTTATGCCAAGGATATGCAACCGAAGCAGGAGAATTAGCTTTGGGTAGAAACTTGAAGGTAGCTTTTATGCCTTGGAAAGGGTACAACTTTGAGGATGCTATCGTGATCTCTGAAAAAGTGGTACGTCAGGATATCTTTACATCAATTCATATTGATGAATATTCATTAGACGTTAGAGACACTAAATTAGGAACAGAGGAATTAACCAATGACATTCCTAACGTAAGTGAAGAGGCAACCAAAGATTTAGATGAAAACGGAATGATCCGAATCGGAGCAGAAGTGAATCCTGGGGATATTTTGATTGGAAAAATCACACCCAAAGGAGAATCGGATCCGACCCCCGAAGAGAAATTATTACGTGCCATCTTTGGAGACAAAGCGGGAGATGTAAAAGATGCTTCATTAAAAGCACCCCCTTCACTTCGCGGAGTAGTTATTGATAAAAAATTATTCACACGTTCTGTAAAGGATAAACGTAAACGTAATCAAGACAAACAGGAGTTGGATGCATTGGAAGATGCTTTTGATCTCAAGTTTGATGCTTTGAAAACGGTTCTAGTTGAAAAACTATTTACCATTGTGAATGGGAAAACTTGTCAAGGAGTTCAAAATGATTTAGGAGAGGAAGTTTTACCAAAAGGCAAAAAATATACTCTAAAATTACTTACTGGGGTGGAAGATTACACACACCTTACTAAGGGATCATGGACAACTACTGCAGAAATCAATGATTTAATTGCGGATCTGATTCACAATTATAAAATCAAAGAAAATGACCTTCAAGGGGCCTTACGTCGTGAGAAATTCACGATCAGTGTTGGAGACGAACTGCCTGCAGGTATTAAGAAACTTGCTAAAATTTACATCGCCAAAAAGCGTAAGCTTAAAGTAGGGGATAAGATGGCAGGACGTCACGGAAACAAAGGGATTGTTGCACGTATTGTACGTGAAGAAGAAATGCCTTTCTTGGAAGATGGAACTCCAGTAGATATTGTATTGAATCCATTAGGAGTACCTTCTCGAATGAATATTGGTCAGATTTATGAAACCGTTTTAGGTTGGGCAGGTCAGAATTTAGGAGAGAAATATGCTACACCTATTTTTGATGGGGCGACCATCGAGGAAATCAATGCCTTGACAGAAAAAGGTAATGTTCCTTTATATGGACATTCTTATTTATATGACGGTGGAACCGGAGAACGTTTTGATCAACCTGCTACAGTAGGGGTAATCTATATGTTAAAATTAGGACATATGGTTGATGACAAAATGCATTCACGTTCTATTGGACCGTACTCTTTGATTACGCAACAGCCTCTTGGAGGAAAAGCGCAATTTGGAGGACAACGTTTTGGAGAAATGGAGGTATGGGCATTAGAGGCTTACGGAGCTTCTAGTACACTGCAAGAAATTTTGACAGTTAAATCCGATGATGTCATAGGGAGAGCAAAAACCTATGAGGCCATTGTGAAAGGCGACACCTTGCCTGAACCTGGTTTGCCAGAATCCTTTAACGTGTTAATGCACGAACTGAAAGGACTTGGACTCGACATTCGATTGGAAGAATAATTTAATTTAAGACGACATTTAGCAATGGCTAGAAATAACGAAATCATTACCCAAAAAAAATTCAATAAAATTGCAATCGGTTTAGCTTCTCCAGAAGTAATTCTTGGAAACTCTCGTGGGGAAGTTCTAAAGCCAGAAACAATTAATTATAGAACCCACAAACCCGAACGTGATGGATTATTTTGCGAGCGTATTTTTGGTCCTGTAAAGGATTATGAGTGTGCCTGTGGAAAATACAAGCGTATTCGTTACAAAGGAATAGTTTGTGATCGATGTGGAGTAGAAGTTACCGAAAAGAAAGTAAGACGTGATCGAGTAGGTCATATTAATCTTGTGGTTCCTGTGGCCCATATCTGGTATTTCCGTTCACTTCCTAACAAAATAGGATACCTTTTAGGATTGCCTTCCAAGAAATTGGATATGATCATATACTACGAGCGCTATGTTGTTGTTCAGCCGGGTATTGCTAAAAATGAAGAAGGTGAGCCACTACAGCCAATGGATTTCCTTACAGAGGAAGAGTACCTCAATGTAATGGAACAAATTCCAGCGGAAAATCAATACAAAGAGGATAGTGATCCCGATAAATTCATCGCCAAAATGGGTGCTGAATGTTTGATCGAATTGCTTTCTCGTATTGATCTAGAAGCCTTGTCTTATGAATTACGTCACAAAGTAAATAACGAAACCTCTAAGCAACGTAAAACAGAAGCGTTAAAAAGATTACAAGTGGTAGAGGCTTTCCGTGATGCCAATGAGCGGGGTGAAAACCTTCCTCAATGGATGATCATGAAAGTGATTCCTGTAATTCCACCTGAATTACGTCCCCTTGTTCCTTTAGATGGAGGTCGTTTTGCAACCTCTGATTTAAATGACTTATACCGTCGTGTAATTATCAGAAACAACCGTTTGAAGCGTTTGGTCGAGATCAAAGCACCCGAAGTAATTCTTAGAAATGAGAAACGTATGTTGCAAGAATCCGTAGATTCTTTATTTGACAACACGCGTAAGTCTTCTGCGGTAAAAACCGACTCGAACAGACCCTTGAAATCGCTATCGGATTCCCTAAAAGGAAAGCAAGGGCGTTTTCGTCAAAACTTATTAGGGAAACGTGTGGATTATTCTGCTCGTTCTGTAATTGTTGTTGGACCTGAATTAAAATTATTTGAATGTGGATTGCCAAAAGATATGGCAGCCGAATTATACAAACCCTTCATCATTCGTAAGATTATTGAAAGGGGAATTGTGAAAACGGTAAAATCTGCAAAAAAGATTATCGATCGCAAAGAACCCGTGGTTTGGGATATTTTAGAGAATGTTCTTAAAGGACATCCCGTATTGCTGAATCGTGCTCCTACTTTACACCGATTAGGAATTCAGTCTTTCCAGCCTAAATTAATCGAAGGAAAAGCAATTCAACTGCATCCTTTAGTCTGTACGGCATTCAACGCCGACTTTGATGGGGATCAGATGGCAGTTCACTTGCCTCTTGGACCGGAAGCAATTTTGGAATGTCAGCTTTTGATGTTGGCTTCTCACAGTATTTTGAACCCAGCAAACGGATCACCGATTACAGTACCTTCTCAAGACATGGTTTTGGGTCTGTATTATATGACCAAAGCAAGAAAATCTACTTCCAAGCATAAAGTTAAAGGCGAAGGATTGATTTTCTATTCGACTGAAGAAGTGCACATTGCTTACAATGAAAAGCGTGTTGAGCTGAATGCAATGATTAAAATCAGAGCAAAAGACTTTAATGAAGAGGGGGAACTCGTTTACCAAATCATTGATACTACGGTTGGACGTGTCTTATTTAACGAGGTTGTTCCCGAACAAGCCGGGTTCTTCAACGTTGTATTGACAAAGAAAAACCTGCGCGAAATTATTGGAGATATCCTTAAAGTAACAAGTGTTCCAGAAACCGCTGACTTTTTAGATAAAATCAAAGGGATGGGATACGGTTTTGCCTTCAAAGGGGGACTGTCCTTTAGCTTAGGAGATATTATTATTCCACCAGAAAAGTTGAGTATGATTGACGATGCCAACAAACAAGTTGACGGCATTATCGGAAATTATAATATGGGATTAATCACCAATAACGAACGTTACAATCAGGTGATTGATATTTGGACTTCTACCAATGCGCAATTGACTGAATTGGCGATGACGCGAATCAGTGAAGATCAACAAGGATTTAATTCGGTGTTCATGATGTTAGATTCAGGAGCACGTGGATCTAAAGAACAAATCCGACAGTTGACTGGTATGCGTGGTTTGATGGCCAAACCGAAAAAATCAAATGTTGGAGGGGGTGAAATTATTGAAAATCCAATTCTATCGAACTTTAAAGAAGGACTTTCTATTTTAGAATACTTCATTTCTACGCACGGAGCACGAAAAGGTCTTGCGGATACAGCCCTTAAAACGGCAGATGCGGGATACTTAACACGTCGTTTACACGATGTCTCTCAAGATGTAATTGTAAACATTGAAGACTGTGGAACCTTGCGCGGAGTTGAAGTAAAACCACTTAAAAAGAATGAAGAGGTTGTTGAAACCCTTGGAGAACGAATTTTGGGGCGTGTTGCGCTTCATAATATTGTTGATCCAAGAACCAACGACATCATTGTTGAATCCGGTCAAGAAATATTAGATCCTCATTTAACACTTGTAGAGAACAGTCCTATTGAATCTGTAGAAGTGCGTTCTCCGTTAACTTGTGCTGCTAAAAAAGGGATTTGTGTAAAATGTTATGGACGAAACCTTGCAACAGGTAATATGGTGCAACGTGGGGAAGCTGTTGGAGTTATTGCTGCGCAATCTATTGGAGAGCCAGGAACTCAGTTAACCTTAAGAACTTTCCACGTTGGAGGGGTTGCAGGAAACATTTCTGAAGAGAATAAACTCCTTGCAAAATTTGATGGTATAGCTGAGATAGAAGACTTGAAAACAGTTCAAGGAAAAGATAGTGATGGAAATACAGCTGAAATCGTAATTTCCAGAACCTCTGAAATTAAAATCATTGATGCCAACACTAAGAGTGTTTTGAGTACCAATAATATTCCTTACGGATCTTCATTGCACATCAAAAACGGCTCGAAAATTAAAGAGGGTACAGTAGTCTGTAAATGGGATCCATTTAATGGGGTAATTGTATCTGAATTTACGGGTAAAATCATTTTTGAAAATATCGAACAAGGGGTAACCTATCAAGTTGAAATAGATGAACAAACCGGATTCCAAGAAAAAGTAATTTCTGAATCGAGAAACAAAAAGGTGATTCCAACCTTGTCGATTGCCGACAAGAAAGGAAATGTCTTGCGTTCATACAACTTACCTGTAGGGGCACACCTAATTGTAAATGAAGGAGATCAAATAGAAGAAGGAAAAGTATTGGTTAAAATCCCAAGAAAATCTGCTAAATCAGGTGATATTACTGGAGGTTTACCACGAGTTACGGAATTATTCGAAGCACGTAATCCTTCAAATCCAGCGGTTGTTTCTGAAATCGATGGTGTTGTTTCTTTTGGAAAAATCAAAAGAGGTAACCGTGAAATCATTGTAGAATCTAAGTTTGGAGACATCAAGAAATATTTGGTGAAACTGTCCAATCAAATTTTGGTACAAGAAAATGACTTCGTGAAAGCGGGAATTTCATTGTCTGATGGTTCTACGACTCCAGCCGATATCTTGTCCATTAAAGGACCTTCTGCGGTACAACAGTACTTAGTGAATGAAATTCAAGAAGTTTACCGTTTACAAGGAGTGAAGATCAACGACAAGCACTTTGAAGTAGTAGTTCGTCAAATGATGCGTAAAGTGAGAATTCAAGATCCAGGAGATTCTATTTTCTTAGAAAATCAATTGGTGTTCCGTTATGACTTTATTCAAGAGAATGATGACTTATTCGGAATGAAAATTGTTGAAGAAGTGGGAGACTCTGAAAACTTAAAACAAGGGCAGATTATTTCTGCACGTCAGTTAAGAGATGAGAATTCATTGTTAACTCGAGAAGACAAACAGTTGGTGATGGCGCGTGATGCTGAACCTGCAACTGCAACTCCCGAGTTACAAGGTATTACAAGAGCGTCACTACAAACCAAATCCTTTATTTCTGCGGCTTCGTTCCAAGAAACGACCAAAGTATTGAATGAAGCAGCGGTTAGTGGTAAAGTCGATTTCTTAGAAGGCTTAAAAGAAAATGTAATTGTAGGACATAAAATTCCTGCGGGTACTGGACTTAGAGCTTATAACGATGTTCTTGTGGGATCAAAAGACGAATACAAGAGTCTTTTAATTGATAAGGAAGAAGAAATTAGTTTCTAATTATGAGTGATAAAAACGCCCCCAAAGACCAACAGTTGAATATCTCAATTGATGAAAGTATTGCAGATGGTGTCTATTCTAATTTAGCCATTATCAATCATTCAGCAGCTGAGTTTATAGTCGATTTTATCACCGTAATGCCGGGTGCGCCCAAAGCGAGAGTCAAGTCTCGTGTCATCTTAACACCTGATCACATCAAACGCTTTCACAAAGCCTTGGGTGATAATATCAAACGTTATGAGGCCGCAAACGGAACAATTACCACAAATGAACCTCCTCCAATTCCCCTTAACTTTGGGCCTACTGGAGAGGCATAAACAAAAAAAACCGCAATGTAAATTGCGGTTTTTTTATTATTTATCCTGGTCCTTTGAAACAAAGTACAGTGGTTTTGGCTAAACTGCGTTTTAATGCATTTTTACACCTTGTTGTGGTGTCGTTTTTATTTATTTTAAATACCTGTTTTTCAACGCATTGACTCCACAGGGCTCCCTTTTGTTTTTTGATTAAATCAATCAGCTCTCGATCGTATGCAAAAGTAACTTTAACAATCGCTTGTTGTTTGTGGATTTCGGGCTTAAGCCGTAGGTTTTTCATGTAAGAGAAGACAAATTTGGAGCAGTCATTCTCAAAGATAAAAATTTTTAGATTAAAATTCCGATGTATAATGAAAGATAAGGTCTCGGTATTTATCCTGTGTCATTTGGAGGGAGAAAGCAGAGTCAGCAAGGAAGACTAATTTTCCATTTTTATCTTTGGCCAAAAACTTTTGCTTGATGCGTTGAAACTCTTTAAAGTCATCGCTTTCTGTTTGGGCTTCAACCCAACAGGCTTTGTGTACGTTCAGGTTTTCAAAGCTACACTGAGCTCCATATTCATGGAGTAAGCGATATTGGATGACTTCAAACTGAAGGGCACCCACAGTTCCAATAACCTTTCTGCCATTTAAATTAAGGATAAACAATTGCGCCACTCCTTCGTCCATCAGCTGGTCAATCCCCTTGGCAAGTTGTTTAGCCTTCAAAGGGTCATTGTTGTTGATGAAGCGGAAATGTTCTGGAGAGAAGCTGGGAATGCCTTTAAACTGCAGGGTGTCTCCGGCCGTTAAGGTATCACCAATTTTAAAATTTCCAGTGTCGTGTAAACCTACTATATCTCCGGGATAGGAAATGTCTACTATTTGTTTTTTCTCTGCAAAAAAGGCATTGGGGGAGGAGAACTTTAATTTTTTATTCAAACGCACATGATGGTAGGGTTTGTTTCGTTCAAAGGTTCCCGATACGATCTTGATAAACGCCAATCGGTCTCGGTGGTTGGGATCCATATTGGCGTGAATTTTAAAGACAAAACCAGCAAATTTTTTGTCCTCAGGTTCAACCAAACGCATATCCGATTCTTTTGCTAGTGGCTTGGGCGCTATCTCGATAAAACAATTGAGCAATTCCTGTACTCCAAAATTATTTAGAGCAGAGCCGAATAAGACGGGTTGTAGGTTTCCTTCAAGATATTCTTGCTGGTCAAATGGGGGATAAACGCCCTCAATTAATTCCAATTCTTCTTTTAAATTGTTTAGTCGTAGCGTTCCAATTTCAGATTCTAATTCGGGGTCTTCCAAAGAGGCAAAGGCCTTCTTTTTTCCGATGGTTTGTTTGTTTTCCTCTTGAAATAATTGGATATTTTTTTCCCAAATATTATAGATTCCTTTGAAGTCATACCCCATTCCAATAGGAAGGGAGAGTGGGGTAACGGTGAGTCCTAATTTTTGTTCTACTTCATCTAAAAGGTCAAAAGCATCTTTTCCTTCTCGATCTAATTTGTTGATAAAAACGATGATGGGTATCTTTCGCATGCGACACACTTCCACCAGTTTTTCTGTTTGTTCCTCCACCCCTTTGGCCACATCAATAACTACAATAACACTGTCCACTGCGGTGAGGGTTCGGAAAGTGTCCTCAGCAAAATCCTTGTGTCCTGGGGTGTCTAGGATATTTATTTTCTTATTCTTATATACAAAAGCTAAAACGGAGGTCGCCACAGAAATTCCACGTTGCCGCTCAATTTCCATAAAGTCACTGGTGGCTCCTTTTTTAATTTTATTGGATTTGACGGCTCCGGCTTCTTGAATCGCGCCTCCAAAGAGAAGCAACTTTTCAGTTAAGGTCGTTTTTCCAGCATCGGGATGGGAAATAATTCCAAAGGTCCGACGTCTTTTAATTTCTTCTAAAAATCCCATGCGTGCAATTTGTCACAAAAGTATTACAAAATAAGCCTGAAGCGAAGAGATTCCGAATAGGTTTTTGTAAAAATATTGGGTAATTTTGATCGCTATGAAAGAAGAAGAAGTCATCCTTGTAGATGTTAACGATACTCCAGTGGGGACTATGCCCAAGATGGAAGCACATGAAAAAGCGGTTTTACATCGTGCCTTTTCTGTTTTTATCCTGAATAAAGAGGGACAATTAATGTTGCAACAACGCGCTTTACACAAATACCATTCTCCTGGACTTTGGACTAACACTTGTTGCAGTCATCAGCGGGTAGGAGAGTCTAATCTAGAAGCTGGAGCGAGACGCCTGGCAGAAGAAATGGGTTTTAATACACCCCTAGAAGAACTTTTTAGTTTTATTTATAAAGCACCTTTTGACAATGGCCTTACCGAACATGAATTGGATCATGTGCTCTTGGGGTATTACCAAGATGTTCCAAGGATCAATAAAGATGAAGTTGCCCATTGGAAATGGATGGATTTAGATCAAGTAGCCATGGAAATTAAGTCTGTACCCGAAAATTATACCGCTTGGTTTAAGATTATTTTTGACCGATTTTATAAACATATTAAAGCTTAAGTATGCAAGTTACCGTTAGTAGAAAAGCCCATTTTAACGCCGCTCATCGTTTGTATAGAAAAGATTGGACCGACGAACAAAATGAAGCTGTTTTTGGCAAATGTGCCAATCCACATTATCACGGACATAATTATGAATTGATTGTTCATGTTACAGGTTCGATTGATCCCGATACGGGATATGTGATGGACATGAAGGTGTTAAAAGATTTAATCAAAGTGGAGGTTGAGGATCTTTTAGATCATAAAAACTTGAATGAACAAGTCGCTGATTTTTTTGATCTGATCCCAAGTGCAGAGAATATTGCCGTTGTTATTTATAATAAATTGAAACCGCACTTGGACAACTCACACCGTTTATCCGTAACCTTATACGAAACGCCTAGAAATTTCGTGAGCTTTTCTGGCTAAGCTTTGAAAAAAGACTAGATAGTAAATAATTGTTTTTGACATTCGCCAAAAAGTTCTATATTAATGAAAAATTAAAACTATAAAATGCCGAGTATAAAACAACTTAAAAAAGACATCAATAACGACATTGGTGATTTGATTGAAGACATCTATTTATGGGAACTTTCAAATCCTGATGCCGATTTATCTAAAAGTGAAAAACTCATCGATGAGGCTATCCTTGCTTTTGATGATTTAATTCAACAAGTAAACGCCGTAACCGGAGAGGGAATAAAAGCACAGTTTAAGAAAATTCAAGAAGCAAAAGCGAAAGCAATCACTGCTTTACTTAAAAAAGCAGCAAAGCTTTAATACATACTTACTCTTCCAGCCTTCGCTGCTCCAAGAACTTAGTGAGCTCTTTTCCGTATTTTGAGTCTTTAACTTCAGGTGTCATTTTAACAGCAATTGAATCCAACAGAGACAAATTAGCATCATAGACCTCTGTCAAAGCTAGATAGGGAGCAATGTTTTGATCTGTGTGTTGTGCAGCAAAATTGATCGTGTATAAGTATCGTCTTCGGGTTAAGTTGTTGATTTTTTGTTCCAAAGAATCAGCTTTTTCCATTTCTCCATCACTTTGTGCTTGATAATATCCTTGAATAAGTTCTAGATTTTGATCGTTAAACTTTCTTTTGAAAGCAATATGCTCTTGCAACAATTCTTGATTTTTAGACCCTTTAATCTCTGCGCTACTTTCAAAAGTTTTTAGCAGGGTGTTGATTTCAATAGTTCCCTTTTCTCCAAAAAATAAAATTCGGTCATTTAGGCTGTCCCCATCTTCTTTATCTAGATAGAGGTAAAAAACCTCAGGAGTTTCTATGGGCGTTTTAAATTCAAAATTAGGAGTTCCCTTTACAAGAGTTGAATCGACATTAATCAAGAGGGTATCTTCAATTTTTTGTAGATATAAAGTGCCTTTTCTGAGCCCTTCAATGCTTCCTTTAACAATCATGGTGTTTCCAGTAGCTTTCTTTTTTTCTGGCTGACAGCCGAGTGTGAAAAGAAAAAGGGATGCGAGTAAGAAAAAGCGGGTGTATTTTTGAGTCATAATTACAGATTTAACCAATAAGTCAATTTGAGGTTAAAACTACGATATCTTGGTGAAAAATTATCAGTGCTGATGTAATTATCATTATAAACAATAAATAAATCGGAGAGCGGTGCAAAACGCCATTGCATTCTAGAGTTTACTCCAAGGTTTTCTCCTTGAGAATTATATTGAACAAAGGTGGTCCAAGAAAGAGTTTTGGTAAAAGTAAAATCCAGTTTGGGACTAATCAGCCAAATATTTTTTGAACTGTATGGCTTGGGAAGCTCAATGGCATCAAAGTTTACAATCATACTGGCATTAAAAATGGGTTGTTTTCGCCATTTGAATTCATTTTCAATTGAAAATTTAGTTCCATTATAAAAAGAACCGTAAGCAATTTTGGAGTCAAAGTTGAATTTTTTCCTTGGATCGGAACGATAACTCATCTCTACCTCAGTGAAATTATAACTTGAGTTAGAAGGCAGATCAAGCCCATCACTACTGCGGGTAGGGTCAAATCCAGTAGTCAAATATTCGTAGCGATTTCGAGCTGAAAAACTCAAGCTCGTATTGTTTAAATATCGTTTTCGTATGGAGGTGATGAACCAACGGTCGGTTAATAAGTAGTTTAATTCAGGATTGTACACAAAAAAAGTTCGTTCACTGATTTCGTAATTCACCACATTTGGATTTTTGGGATAAATTCTGAAAGTGTATTCGGGAGACAGTTTTAAAAATCCAGTACGTCTAAAAAAACCAAGATCAGATCTAAAGTCCTCTCCTCCATGAATTACCTCCATGCCAAGGCGATGTCGTAGGGTATTTCGTTGTAATTTAATTCCAGAGATAATATCGTCATCATTTAAGCCTTCTGTAAAAGATTTATGAAAAAAGGCACGTCCATTCCATTTACTATCCGCAGAAACTAAATTGTATTCAATTCCAGTTACACTATTTTTTTTCTCCTCTTCAGAAATAAAATCAAATTCTTCTGTGGTTCTTCGGTCGATGAAGAAAAAACTAACATTGGAACGGTTAAATACTTTTTGTCGAAGTGTAAAAACAGTATTTAAATTTGAGGGTATCTCATTGGCGATATCAGCATCTGTTAATACATTTAAAAATCCCAGTCTTAGATTGGAGTTTAATTTTCCACTCAATCGAGCACCCGCTACTATCTTATTTTCTATCGTATTTCCGTCCAAATCCTCAGCAACTCCGATACGTCTTGAAAAGAAAGGAGTTACATCATTAAGGGCTCCAAAGTCTTTAAATAAATCATCGTTTTGCGTAAAAAATTGTCTTTTCTCAGGAAGTGAAATGGCAAATCGAGTAAGATTAACTACTTGATCATCGACTTCTACTTGTGAAAAGTCAGGATTGAATGTCAGGTCAAGATTTAATGCGTTTCCAATAGGAATTTTAGCATCTCCTCCGATTGAAAAGTTTGTGTCTTGATTTAAGTTTTCAAAGTCATTAAATTTAGCTGTACTCACAAAAGGAATAATGGAGATGGGATTTCGCGCTTTTTTGAGAGGTGTTTCAAAAATCATTTTCCCCATAAAACCAAGGTTTCCTATGACTTGGTTCTGCGGAGTTTGTGCCCAAACACTCGTTTCATTGCCTTCAAAATCTCTTCTATAAAGATTAAAACGCCAAGAAGTTTGGGTATTGTCATAAAAGAAAGCACTAAAAGGAATTTTAATTTCCACGGTATATTTTCCTTCTTCAATTGTAGTTTCGACGGTCCATTTAGTATCCCAAGCATTGTTTCGGTCGGTACGGAAGTTTTGATTCCCACCTGAAATCAATCCGTCTGCTTTCAGTCCTAAAGGGTTGGTGGCAAAGGAAAAAGCATTGGTCGCATCGCTAAAGGTGTCAAAAAGTAAGGTGACAGAATCCGATTGATACCACTCAAAGTCACGTTTAAGATTGGGAGTAGTAAAATTTGATCCCCCGGTCATAGCTTCAATCAAAATATAGAGGTTTTGATCGTCTCGAAGCATTTTAAACTGCGTTTGTTTATTTGCTTTTAGGCTGTCTGTTGGTCTCCAATTCCAAAAGTTAGATGTCCATTTTGATTTTTCCCATGCCTGTTCCTCTCCCATTCCATTTATTTTTATTTCACTTGAAATAGAGGGGATAAGAAATTCTTTTTCTTTCTCCTGTGCGAGCAGACAAGAGCTAATTGCGATCAGAAGCAAGAAAAGCTTGCTATGAAATATCTTGATTATAGTTATATTTTTAATGGTGGATATAAATAAACGATCTTAGTATGACAACGTATTTTAAAGAAGGTTTAATCCTCTCCATTTAAAAAGGATAAATGGACTCCATTTGAAGTAAGGATTACATGATTTTTCGAAAGGTTAAATTGATTCTAGGGCCAATGGGTCGAGCTGTTTTAGCAATTTGATGTAGCCAATGCTCTTGTGTATTTCCTTCCATAAGCAATAAGCTTCCTGATTTTAATAATACTTTCAAGCGGTCTTCTTTATTGCGCCTGTGTTTTAAATGGAAAAATCGGTTTTCCCCAAAACTCAGTGAAGCAATAATTGGATTTTTGCCTAATTCCTTTTCATTGTCAGCATGCCATCCGTTACTGTCTTTTCCATCTCGATACAAATTCAGTAAGACTGAAGTAAACTCAGCTTCAGAAATTGAGGCAATTTTATGCTTAATTTTTTGAAGTAAAGGGGTCATGATTTTGGGTTTCATACTAATACCTGAATAGGAGTAGGGTTTGGTGTTAATGGCATACAAAGCAGTCAAGCGGGGTTGGGGATAAGTTTTTCCAAAAACAGTAATGGGATCCTGTTGCCAAAGAGTTTCTTCAAGTAATTGATCAAAGATTGTTGCGGCTTCTTTGGGAGTAAAGAAGGACTCGTAGTAACGAATCTGAGCGTCATTTAAAAGTAAAGGTTCACCTTCAGTGGAAAGCAATTGTGAATCAATCATAGGACAAGAAACAAAAGAATATGGAATTAAAAAAACCGCCCGAAGGCGGTTGTCTTTTATTTGATGAGTTCAACACTGCGTTGAATGAACTCTGTCAGGGCTTCCCCTTTCAAAAGATTTCTGGATAATCGCGCAAGATCAACGGCTTGCTGTATTAGGCGCTCCCTTTTCTTTGCTGTTTTGGTTGAAAGAATTTGACCCACTAACTCATGGTTCGTATTGACGGTCAGGGTATACATGTCGGGCATGTCACCCATCATCATTCCACCTCCGCCTGTTTGCTGCATTTCCTTCATCCGTCTCATGAATTCAGGTTGTGTCAACACAAAGGGTAAGGCTTGACTGTCCATGGCTTCCATTTGAACGGTATAGCCACCTTCTTTTACCACATTTTCAATCATGGGTTTAAGTGTTTCCTTTTCTTCCTCAGTGAGTTTTGAAACGGAGGCTTCCTCTTTTTTGATTAAATTTTCAATGGTGTCTCCATCCACACGAACAAAAGAAACATTCTCTTTACTTCCCTCTAGTTTTTGGATTAAATGACCAATAATGGGTGAGTTTAAAAGCAGAACTTTATATCCTTTGTTTTTGGCTTGTGTGATATAACTGTGTTGTTCTTCTACGTCTGAAGCATACAAAAGAACAAGTTTATCCTCTTTGTCCGTTTGATGCTCTTTTACAGCTTCCTTTAATTCTTCAAAAGTGAAATATTCCCCGTCCGTTGTGGGGTAAAGAGCAAAATTTTCTGCTTTGTCAAAAAACTTATCTTCACTCAACATTCCATATTCAATAACCACTTTGATGTCATTCCATTTTTCTTCAAAACCTTTTCGATCTTTTTTGAAAAGACTATTCAATTTGTCTGCAACCTTCCTTGTGATGTAGTTACTGATTTTTTTTACAGCACCGTCGGCTTGGAGGTAGCTTCGCGAAACATTCAAAGGAATGTCAGGGGAATCAATAACACCTCTTAAAAGGGTTAAAAACTCTGGAACTATCCCCTCAACATTATCCGTAACAAACACCTGATTTTGATAGAGTTGAATGCGATCTTTTTGAATGTTTAAGTCGTTATTCAATTTTGGAAAGTAAAGAATACCCGTTAAGTTAAAAGGATAGTCTACATTTAGATGAATGTTGAATAAAGGCTCTTCAAATTGCATCGGGTATAATTCCCGATAAAAATCCTTATAATTTTGATCTTTTAAATCTGCAGGCTTTTTGGTCCATGCAGGGTCTGGGTTGTTGATGATATTATCAACCGTGATGGTTTCTGGTTTTGCATCTTCTGCAGCTCCCTCTGGTAAAGGAAGGGTTTCTTCTCGAGTTCCAAATTTTATTGGAATCGGCATGAACTTGTTGTATTTGGTTAAAAGTTCCTTGATACGGGACTCTTCTAAAAATTCTTTAGAGTCTTTGTCGATATGGAGAATGATTTCAGTTCCCCTATTTTCTTTATCTGAAGCTTCTAATGTATATTCAGGAGAACCATCACAAGTCCAGTGGGTGGCTGGGCTATCTTTGTGTGATTTTGTAATGATTTCAACTTTTTCTGAAACCATAAAGGCAGAATAAAATCCCAACCCAAAATGACCGATAATTCCGCTGTCTTTGGCGGTGTCTTTGTATTGCTCCAGAAATTCTTCAGCCCCCGAAAAGGCAACTTCATTGATGTATTTTTGAACCTCTTCTTCTGTCATCCCAATCCCTTGGTCAATGATGTGAAGCTTTTTTCCTTTTTTATCAATTTTGATTTCGATCTGGGTGGATCCAAGATCTCCCTTGATTTCACCCAAGCTACTTAGGTGATGTAGTTTCGTTGTGGCATCTGTGGCATTGGAAATTAATTCTCTTAAAAAAATTTCGTGGTCGCTGTAAAGAAATTTCTTGATTAGCGGGAAAATATTCTCGACGGCTACATTAATTTTTCCTGTACTCATGTGTTTTAAATTTTGTTTTGTATCGTATAGACAAAAAAAATACCACATTTGAAATTGTGACAAGATGACACATGAAATTTAATAACTTATTATGTTTAACCTTTTGATTAAAAAAATAAACACACTATATTTGTAGGAACAAAATTTGTATGTCAAAAAACAATTTAGATTTGAAAGAAAAGATATTTGAAGCGTATAGCGACCACGTCTTAGAACATGAAACAGAGCCTAAGTCAGTATTTAAATTTTGCAAAAAAAGCGGAATTGAAGAATCCGTTTTTTACCAGCACTTTTCCTCTTTAGACCACGTTAAAGAAGCTGTTTTTGTTCAATTTTTTGACAATGCATTTTCTTTGATCAGTAAGGAGAAAGGGTATGATACGCAACCTCCAAAGGAAAAGCTCCTTTCTTTTTACTATACTTTCTTTGAGGTATTGTTATTGAATAGAAGTTATGTCCTATTTACTCTCACAACTTCTGAAAACAAAATGCAACAACTGATGGCTTTAAAGGGTTTAAGAGTTGCCTTCAAACAATTCGCTTCAGGTCTCATTGAAGAAGGGAATGAACACAAGCAGTCACGGTTTACAAAACATCCCGAAGCTCTCTTTTCAGAAGGGGCATGGGTGCAATTACTCTTCCTCCTTAAGTTTTGGAAAGAAGACAAATCACCTGGTTTTGAGAAAACAGACATGGCGATTGAAAAATCCGTACAAACAGTTTTTGAGTTATTTGACAACACCCCTCTTGATAGTATCATCGATTTTGGAAAATTTCTTTGGAAAGAGAATTTTAAGATGGCATAATTGAAGACACTAGATTCTATTCCAACAAACAAAATTGAACGCGCCTCCAAATTGGTTTCAACAGGAATTAAAGTAGGTGGAAATTATATCCGTTATTACGGAGAGAAAATAATCAAAGGAGAGGAAGCCAAAACTAAACTCAACGAAAACAACGCTAAAGACATTTACGATGGACTAAAAGAGTTGAAAGGAAGTGCCCTTAAAGTTGCACAGATGCTGAGTATGGAAAAGAACCTTTTGCCTCAAGCCTACGTAGAGCAATTTGGGCTGGCACAATTTTCTGTTCCGCCCTTATCTGCTGCTTTGGTAAAAAAAACTATACGTAAATATTTAGGAGCTGATCCTGAAGTGATCTTTGATACATTTGCTACTCAATCTGAAAATGCCGCTAGTATTGGACAAGTACACCGTGCGACAAAAGAGGGGAAAAAACTTGCTGTGAAAATTCAATATCCTGGAGTAGCAAATAGTATCAGCTCTGATTTAGCATTGATAAAGCCCATTGCTTTAAAAATGTTTAACCTTAAAGGAAAAGATACTGCAAAATATTTCAAAGAGGTGGAGGATAAGCTGCTGGAAGAGACAGATTATTTGCAAGAATTAGAGAATAGTGAATACGTTTCCAGTCAAGCTGCAAAAATTCCAAATCTCAAGTTTCCTGGCTATTATCCAGAATGGACGACTTCCAAAACCCTTACTATGGATTGGATGGAGGGGATGCACCTTTCTGAATTTGTTGCGAGGGAAAATGAAGGTCAAGATGTCAGAAATCGTTTGGGTCAGACCCTTTGGGATTTTTATATGTTTCAACTCCATGGTCTGAGAAAAGTCCAAGCCGATCCTCATCCCGGAAACTTCATGGTGGACGATGAACGCAACCTTGTTGCTATTGATTTTGGTTGTATGAAATCGATTCCTGAAGATTTTTATCACCCCTATTTTGAACTGTCAAAAAAAGAAAACATTGAAGATGTAGTTCGATTTGATGCCTTGCTTCGGGAATTAGAAATTCTTATTCCTTCGGACTCAGAGGAAGAAGTAATCTATTTCACAGCATTATTCCAACGCATGATGCGTCTTTTTACACTTCCCTTTCATGATACACGTTTTGATTTTTCAAGTTCAGAATTTTGGGAGAGCATTAGTACCCTGTCAAGAGATTTTGCTGGAGACTCTCAGCTAAGAAAAATGAATGGAAATAGAGGTTCAAAGCACTTTATTTATATCAATAGAACCTTTTTTGGCTTGTATCATTTGCTTCACGATTTGAAGGCTGAAATCCACACCGAAGCGTTTAAACAATACCTCTAGGTATTTCCCCTCTACTTCGTGTTGCCCAAGCCAAGAAAAATGAGTATTTTTCAAAAACAAACTAAATAGTACATGTACAATTCAAAAATAATTGGCTTAGGAAAATTCCTTCCTGATAACGTTGTAACCAACGCCGACCTTGAGAAAACAATGGATACCTCAAATGAGTGGATCATTGAAAGAACAGGGATTGAAGCGCGAAGACATATTTTGAAAGGAGATAAAGAAGGGACGGCTTCCATGGGAATTAAGGCTGCCAAAGTAGCTTTGGAGCGAGCTCAATTGAAAGCACAAGAAATAGACCTTATCTTGTTTGCCACGCTAAGTCCTGATTATTATTTCCCCGGTTCGGGAGTGTTAGTTCAAGATGCATTAGAAATCCCTAATTGCCCTGCAATGGATATCCGAATGCAATGTTCAGGTTTTGTTTATGCCGTTTCAACCGCCGACCAATTTATCAAAACGGGAATGTATAAAAATGTTTTGGTTATAGGATCGGAATACCACTCAGGAGGTCTTGACATGACTACTAGGGGTAGAAATATTTCTGTGATTTTTGGAGATGGTGCAGGTGCCGTAGTTATGACTCGTGCCGAAAATAATGAAACGGGAATACTTTCATCACATTTACATTCTGAAGGGAAATATGCAGAAGAACTCTCTTTGATTGGACCCAATACAGGACGATGGGTACCCGAAATAATGGAAGCAAATGATCCCGATGATATTTCATACTATCCTTATATGAACGGTCAATTTGTCTTTAAAAATGCAGTGGTTCGTTTTGCAGAAGTCATCAATGAAGGTTTGCAGAAAACAGGTTGGACTGCAGATCAAATAGGCATGTTAATTCCTCACCAAGCAAATCTTAGAATTTCACAATTTGTACAAAGGAAATTTGGTTTGAGTGACGATCAAGTCTACAATAACATTCAACGGTATGGAAATACAACTGCAGCTTCCATTCCAATAGCTTTAACCGAAGCCTGGGAAGAAGGAAAAATTGTCCCCGGTACTAAGGTGGTTTTGGCCGCTTTTGGGAGTGGTTTTACCTGGGGGAGCGTGATGATACAATGGTAAATTACAAAACCCTTGTTTTGGGGGCAACACCCAATCCTGAGCGGTATGCTTATAAAGCGGTACACCTTCTCAAGAGTAATAATATCGAAGTCGTTCCCATGGGAATCAAAGAGGGAGAAATTGCTTCATTACCCATAGTTCCCTTATTTGAACCGCAAGAAAATATACATACAGTTTCTTTATACCTAGGTGAGGCAAGGCAAGAGTCCTATTATGATTTTATTGTGAACCTAAAACCGAAGAGAGTTATATTTAATCCCGGTACCGAAAACATTACTTTCGCTCAGAAACTCGAAAAAAACGGAATCTCATGGGAAAACGCTTGTACTTTGGTTTTACTTTCGACGAATCAATACAAGTCCTAAAAAAGTGAGAAGCCCGTTGAGGGGGAGTAATTCGTATCCTAATTGATACCCACCCAGCCACGATGCATCGAGACTTCCCAAGACACTTATCAGTGAAAGGGCTCCCAGTAGAACCCACCAAACATGACGGTCGTAAATTTTATAGGGTGTAAATATTCCAAAGGCAAAGAGCCCTAAAAGAGGGCCATAGGTATATCCTGCGACTGTTAATAAGCCGTCTATAACATTTCGATCAAGAATGTATTTGAAAAGTATAACAACCACAATTAATAAGATACTCATCCCAATATGCGTTTTCTTTCGAAGGCTTTTCTGTTCTTTCTCAGGGTATTTTTCTAATTTTAAAAAGTCAATACAGAAAGAAGTTGTCAAGGAAGTCAAGGCACTATCTGCACTACTATAGGCTGCTGCGATTAACCCCAAAATAAAGGTGACTGCCACAGCGATGCCCAAGCGACCGTTCAAAGCAATTTCAGGAAATAATAAATCTGTTTTTGGACTGCCATCCAATAAAGGCACTCCAATACTTTGAATATCCGCATAAATAAAAAGGAGTGCTCCTAAAAGCATAAAAAGTCCCGTCACCAAAACCAATACAAAGCTGAAAACAACCATGTTTTTTTGTGCATCCTTAAGGGTTCTGCAGCTTAGATTTTTTTGCATCATATCTTGATCCAGACCGGTCATACAAATTGTAACAAAAGCCCCACCAATAAACGACTTTAAAAAGTGATTACGACTCAATAAGGAGTCGGTTACAAAAACAGAATTGTATTGAGAAAATTCTGCTGAAGCGATAAAGTCTGAAAAAGACCAATCTAGGGCTTGATTAATGTAGGCAATGGATAAGAGTACCGCCAATATCATAAGAGTAGTTTGCAAGGTATCTGTAAAAACGATGGTTTTAATCCCGCCGCGTTGGGTGTAAACCCAAATTAATAGAATGGACAGTATGACTGTTATTTCAAAAGGGATATTCCAAGCATCAAAAATAAATTGTTGCAACACGATCGCAACTAAAAATAAACGGAAGGCAGCTCCCAGTACTCTGGAGATAAAGAAGAAAAATGCCCCAGCCCGATGACTATTGGAACCAAAACGCGTATTTAAATATTCATAAATTGAAGTAACATTATTGCTGTAATACACGGGCAATAATACATATGCTACAACAAAATACCCCACCAAATAACCCAATACCACTTGAAAGTAGGAGAATTGGGAGTCTTGAATCCAGCCAGGAACCGAAATAAAAGTAACTCCAGATAAAGAAGCTCCTACCATTCCAAAGGCAACCAGATACCAAGGAGAATTTCTATTTGCCTTAAAAAAACTTTCATTGGAGTCTTCCTTTCCTGTAAAATAGGCTATTCCAACAAGTACCAAAAAATAGCCAATGATAAGACTCAGAATAAAAAGAGGTGAAATCATTTTTAGGGTTTAAGTTGTAAAGGTACAAAAGTAGTTTCAACCCATAATTTTGTAAATTTGCTTATGGATTTTTCTTCAAAATTGCTTGAAAGCGCAGTGCAAGAAATTGCTCAGCTTCCTGGTATCGGGAAACGCACGGCCTTGCGTTTGGCGTTACATCTTTTAAAACAACCTGTTGAACACACTCAGTCCTTGGCGTCTGCCTTGACGTTTTTGCGTGAAGGGGTTATTTTTTGCAGTTGCTGTCATAATTTGTCTGACACCCCGACTTGTGAAATATGTGCCAGTCCAAAAAGAAACAAAAATTTGTTATGTGTGGTTGAAGACATTCGGGACGTGATGGCGATTGAAAATACAGGTCAATACAATGGTTTGTATCATGTGTTGGGTGGGATTATTTCACCAATGGATGGAATAGGACCTCAAGATTTGACGATTAATTCACTTGTAGATAAAGTTAAAAAAGGAGAGGTTAGTGAACTTATTTTTGCTCTAAGTGCAACCCTTGAGGCGGATACTACAAACTTTTATATTTTCAAATTATTGGCTCCTTTTGAAGTGAAAACATCAACAATTGCAAGGGGAATACCCGTAGGTGATGAATTAGAATATACCGATGAGGTCACTTTGGGGCGCAGTATTTTAGCTCGAATTCCCTTTGAAGCTTCCATCTCAAAAAGTTAAATGAGTAGGTACGCCAATAGAAGGACTTAGAAATTCTTTTTTCAACGTCAAAAAGTGATACTTTTGCAAAATAAATGATAAGATGGGACAATATCTTTTAAAATTACCCAAGATGGGTGAAAGCGTTGCCGAAGCTACTGTGACCAAATGGCTAATGGAAGTTGGTGATCGTGTGGTTTTAGATGATGCCATTGTAGAGATCGCTACCGATAAGGTGGATACCGATGTTACTGCTGAGGTTGAAGGTGTTTTAATCGAAAAAAAAGTTCAGGAAAATGAAGTTGTCGCTGTTGGAGCCGTTTTAGCTGTAATTGAAATTGAAGGGCAAACAGCAGAGCAAGACTCGGAAACAGTAACAATTGAGCTTCCTCCAGTAGTTGATGAGCCCTCAGAAAAAGATCAAATTCTTACTCCTGAGGTTGCCGCTAAAACACTATCGGAAGAAATTGAAACGGTTCAGAATACAACTAAACTGAGCGCGAAGGAGAGTACAAAATTTTATTCTCCTTTAGTACGAAATATTGCCCAAGAAGAAGGAATTTCTATCGCTGAGCTTGATACCATTGTGGGATCGGGAATTGAACAACGCGTCACTAAGAATGATATTTTAGCGTACATAAAAAATAAGGGACAAGCAGCTCCTAGTTTTACAGCGAGTCCAAATCTTGAAAATAAAAAAGCCCCTCCCGTCGCTCCTGAAATTCGTTTTGGGGGTAATGATCAAATAGTAGAAATGAGCCGTATGGAAAAGTTGATTTCTAATCATATGAAATCGAGTTTACAAACCGCAGCCCATGTACAATCCTTCATTGAGGTGGATGTAACCAATCTTTGGAACTGGAGAGAAGATGCTAAAAATGCATTTCAAAAGCGTGAAAATGAAAAGCTTACGTTTACTCCCCTTTTTATGACGGCAATTATCAAAGCTTTGCGGGACTACCCTGCGATGAATAGCAGTATTCAAGGAGATAAAATTATTATAAAACAAGCAATTAATTTAGGGATGGCAACGGCTTTACCCGATGGAAATTTAATTGTTCCTGTGATTAAAAATGCAGATCATTTTAATTTAATTGGTTTAGCAAAAGCAGTAAATAATTTGGCAAACAGAGCCAGAACAAATGCTTTAAAGCCCGACGAAGTTCAGGAAGGAACCTATACGTTTACAAACATTGGAAATTTTGGATCCCTTATGGGTACTCCAATTATCAATCAGCCCCAAGTAGGAATATTAGCTATTGGAGCCATTCGTAAAATGCCTGCAGTAATAGAAACTCCTGAAGGAGACTTTATTGGTATTCGTCATAAAGTAATTTTATCGCACAGTTATGATCATCGAATCATCAATGGTGCTACAGGAGGGATGTTTGTAAAGCGCGTTGCCGAATATCTCGAAAACTGGGAAGAAACATTGCCCTATTAATCTTAAATTAACGATATGAAACTTCAACTAACCAAGCCCCTTTGTTTTTTTGATCTAGAGACGACAGGTACCGACATTTCTAAAGATCGAATTGTTGAAATCGCAGTATTAAAATTGCATCCCGACGGAACCCAAGAAAAGAAAGAATGGCGTACCAATCCCGAACAGTCTATTCCGGCAGAAGCGGCTGCTGTTCATGGGATTACGGATGAAATGGTGGCAAATGAACCTACTTTCAAAGAGCGTTCTAAAGAAATTTATAGTTTTATCCAAGGTTGTGATCTAGCAGGGTATAATTCGGATCGATTTGATATTCCGCTGCTTGTGGAGGAGTTACTTCGTGCCGAAGTAGATTTTGACTTTAAAAATAATAAAACAGTAGATGTTCAGACCATTTTTCACAAGATGGAGCAGCGAACACTTACAGCAGCTCTTCGTTTTTACTGTAATGAAGAACTTACCGATGCTCACTCTGCCCATGCCGATACCAAAGCAACCCATGATGTTTTAATGGCGCAATTAGACCGTTATCAAGAATTAGAACCCAACATCGCTTTTTTGAATGAATTTAGTTCCAGGAGAAAGACTGTTGATTTTGCAGGCTTTGTAGTTTATAATAAAGCGGGGGATGCTTGTTTTGGCTTTGGAAAACACAAAGGGAAAAAGGTTACAGATATTTTAGCCAATGAGCCCGGTTATTTTGGGTGGGTCATGAATGCTGATTTTCCAAGATATACTAAAAAGATTTTAACCGAGATTCGGTTAAGTCAAATGAATACTAATTCATAAAAAAGTGAAGATTGTTTGTGTAGGGAGAAATTATGCGGCGCATATTGAAGAATTACAAAATGAGAAACCCAAACATCCGGTTCTTTTTTTAAAACCTGACACCACCATACTTCAAAAAAAGCAACCTTTTTTTATCCCCCATTTTTCCAATGATATTCATTATGAGGTTGAAGTTTTGGTGAAAATTCAGAGGTTAGGGAAGCATATTCAACCTGAATTTGCACACAAATATTATAGTCAAATTGGTTTAGGAATTGACTTTACCGCCCGTTCGGTTCAGAATGAATTAAAAGAAAAAGGTTTGCCTTGGGAGAAAGCAAAGGCTTTTGATGGTTCCACTTTGATTGGCGAATGGTACAACAAAAATACTTTTGAGTCCTTAGAAGATATTTCTTTTTCGTTGGAAAAGAATGGGGAGAAAGTACAGCTAGGAAACACTTCCAATATGCTTTGGAAAATAGATGAATTGATCGCTTATTGTTCCCAATATTTTACATTGAAAATAGGGGATGTCTTGTTTACAGGAACACCTTCTGGAGTGGGTGCTGTTTCCTTGGGAGATCATTTGGTGGGCTATTTGGAAGGGCAACAAGCATTTTCGGTAAAAATTAAATGAGATGAAAGCAGAGCTAGTCACAATTGGTGATGAAATTTTAATCGGTCAAATTGTCAATACCAATGCTGTATTTTTAGCTAAAGCCTTAAATAAAATAGGAATTGAAATTACTCAAATCACAAGTATTTCAGATGACAAGCAGGCAATTACTGATACCTTAGATGATACGGTTTCAAGAGCACAAGTGGTTATTTTGACTGGGGGTTTGGGACCTACAAAAGATGATTTAACGAAGCATACTTTATGTGAATATTTCAATGATACCCTAACAGAAAATGAAGAAATTTTAGCTCATATCGAGGATATTTTTGCCAAATATATCACGACACCGATTACTAATGAAAATCGAAAACAAGCCTTACTTCCTTCCAAAGCTCGTATTTTTAAAAATGCACATGGTACAGCTTCTGGAATGTGGTTTGAAAGGGCAGAGCAAGTAATTATTTCATTACCCGGTGTTCCTTTTGAGATGAAATCTTTGATGACTAATAAGGTGATTCCTGCACTACAAGCGCATTATACGCGTCCCTTCATTCTGCACAAAACAGTTTTAACCTATGGTTTGGGGGAAAGTATGATCGCTGAGCGATTGATCGATTGGGAAAATAAGCTTCCTCAGGGTATTAAACTGGCTTATCTTCCTAATTTGGGAAGAGTACGTTTGCGATTGTCTTCCAAAGGGGAAGATGAAGCCCTGCTTGAAAAGAGAGTGAATAATCAGATCGACAAACTTTTACCTTTAATAAAGGATATTTTTGTTGGTTTTGAAGAAGAAACCTCACTTGAAATTCAACTTCAAAAGCGTTTTATTGCTCAAGGGAAAACACTAGCAATTGCCGAGAGTTGTACCGGAGGACTTATTGCTTCTCGATTAACAAAAAACGCGGGCTCCTCTGCTTACTTTAAAGGGGCTGCAGTAACCTACCATACACAAAGTAAAGTGGATGTACTAGGCGTATCCCATAGTCTTATCGATACCCATTCGGTGGTGAGTGAACCCGTTGCTGCATCAATGGCAGAGCAGGTTCGAAAAAAATTTAATGCCACAATGGGAGTTGCTACAACAGGAAATGCAGGTCCGACAAAAGGCGATTCCGATGCAGAGATTGGAACCGTGTATATTGCTATATCTACTGAAAATGAAATAGTTACAGAAAAATTTATCTTCGGAATTCACCGGGAACGCGTTGTAGAAAAAGCGGTGAATAAGGCTTTGGAAATGATTTATAAGCAGCTTAGATAAAAAGCTTTATTATTTTTAAGAAAAACAATTTTGTTACTGTATAAAAAACAGTAAATTTGCAGCCACGTTAAAAAAAAGACGGTCATGTCAAAAATTTGTGAAATCAGCGGAAAACGCGTAATGTTTGGAAATAATGTTTCTAAAGCTTTAAACAGAACCAAGCGTCGTTTTGATGCAAACATCATCAACAAACGTTTTTATATTCCTGAAGAGGATAAGTGGGTAACCCTTACAATATCTACAGCGACCTTAAAAACAATCAACAAAAAAGGAATTTCTGCTGTCTTGAAAGAAGCCAGAGAGAAAGGACATTATAAAGGTTAATAGAATGGCAAAAAGAGGAAATAGAGTACAAGTTATACTTGAATGTACAGAACACAAAGAATCTGGACAGCCAGGAACATCTCGTTATATCACAACTAAGAACAAGAAGAATTCACCTGAGCGTTTAGAAATTAAGAAATTTAACCCGATTTTGAAAAAAATGACGGTTCATAAAGAAATAAAATAAGTCATGGCAAAGAAATCCGTAGCATCATTACAAACCGGTTCAAAAAGATTAACCAAAGCCATTAAAATGGTAAAAAAAGGTGATAGTAATTCATACAGTTTTGTTGAAACTATTATTGCTCCCGATCAAGCTTCAAAATGGTTAGATAAACAATAATCCTTTTGACTAAACCCAAAATAAAAGCTACTTTTAAGGTAGCTTTTTTTATACACTAAAGTTTATGGGAAAACTTAGCAATTTTTTTTCAAGTAAAGACAAGAAAAAACTCGAAGACGGCTTGGCTTCAACCAAGAAATCCTTCCTTTCTCGATTGGGAACGGCTGTGGTTGGGAAAACGAAGATCGATGAGGACGTTTTAGATGAATTAGAGGCCATTTTGATTCAATCTGATGTTGGAGTGGCTACAACCCTCAAAATAATTGATGCTTTAGAAGCGCGTATTGCAAGGGATAAATATCTGAAAACAGAAGATCTTGTCCGTATGATGCAAGAAGAAATTTTGGAATTATTGGTTGAAGTAGAGAAGGATTCACATGAAGATTTTAACACAAACTTTTCTTCTAAACCTCATGTGGTTATGGTCGTTGGAGTAAATGGAGTTGGAAAAACAACCTCAGTAGGAAAGTTGGCGTATCAATATAAAAGTAAAGGAAATAAAGTAATCCTTGGCGCAGCAGACACCTTTCGAGCCGGAGCTATAGATCAATTGCAGGTTTGGGCCGATCGAGTTGAGGTACCATTGGTACGACAAGAAATGGGCAGTGATCCTGCTTCGGTTGCTTTTGATACCCTTCAATCGGCAAAATCACAAGAGGCTGACATTGTTTTTATTGATACTGCTGGACGTTTGCATAATAAAGTCAATTTGATGAACGAATTGGCAAAAGTAAAGCGTGTCATGTCTAATGTTATTCCCGATGCACCCCACGAGGTACTATTGGTTTTGGATGGATCTACTGGACAAAATGCTTTTGAACAAGCCAAGCAATTCACTGCGGCTACAGAAGTCACCAGCCTTGCCATCACTAAATTAGATGGTACTGCCAAGGGAGGCGTATTATTGGGTATTTCAGATCAATTTCAAGTTCCTGTTAAATACATAGGAGTGGGAGAGGGAATGGAAGATCTTCAGGTATTTGATAGAAAAGAATTTATCAAAACCCTTTTTAGTTAAACATTCGTAAAGTTAAATGATGAAAATACTTAGAGGCTTATCCATCTTTTTTTTAATTCTTGGTGCAGTTTATTTAGTGGGTCCACGGGTAGAAAAACCTGTCTTTAATGAGCTGCAAACGGAAGTTCCAACCGATCTTTTAAGCTTAGATAATTGGGTGAATACTAGAGAAAAAGCACTAGGAAATGTACGTCCTGGAAATGAATCAAAAATTATTTTTAATGACTCAATTCCATCGAAAACCAAATACAGTGTTGTTTATCTTCATGGTTTTACTGCCTCAGGTATAGAGGGAGAGCCCGTACATCGGAATATTGCGAAAGCTTTAGGGGCCAATCTATATATTCCTCGGCTATTTGGTCATGGTCTGGAGGAAGAAGAACCCATGTTGAATTTTAATAATGAAGATTTTTGGCAATCGGGCTTGGAGGCACTAGCAGTGGTAAAACAATTGGGAGAAAAGATCATTGTATTGGGTACTTCTCATGGTGGAGCACTCTCATTAAGTTTAGGAGATGATCCTGCAATAGCGGCCTTGGTGTTATATGGACCCAATATTGAAGTTTTTGATCCTAAAGCAAAGCTCTTGTCCAAACCTTGGGGGCTTCAAATTGCCCGTATAGTCAAAGGAGGGAAATATCATTATATGTGGAAACCAAGCGATGAAAAATTAACTTATTGGACGGCAAAAACACGACTTGAAGCGACAACGCAAATGCAAAAGTTTTTAGACGTCAAAATGCAATCTTCTACTTTTAAAAAAGTTAAAGCCCCTGTTTTTTTAGCGTATTATTATAAAAATGACAGTTTACAGGATAAAATTGTTTCTGTACCTGCCATGCTTAAAATGTTTGATCAGTTGGGAACCCCTGAAGCACTTAAAAGAAAACAAGCGTTTCCTGAAGCAGGCGATCATGTTTTGACGTCTTATATTACAACCGACAATTATGATGAAGTGACTGAGGCAACTTTAGATTTTTTAAACACGATTGCACTGAAGAACTAAATATGCAATCGATTTTCTTGATTTACATTTGATTAAAGCCAGTTAAAAACCGAATAGGAGAAAATTAAATTATGCGAACAAAATCCACTGAAAAAAATAAAATCAATGTCATTACCCTTGGATGTTCCAAAAACGTCTATGACTCTGAAGTATTGATGGGGCAATTGCGTGCTAACGACCAAGAGGTGGTGCATCAAAAGGAGGGGAATATTGTAGTCATTAATACCTGTGGATTTATTGATAATGCTAAGGAAGAATCCGTAAATACCATACTGGAACAAATAGAAAATAAAGAGGCAGGAAAAGTGGATAAGGTCTATGTAACGGGATGTTTAAGTGAGCGTTATAAGCCCGATTTGCAAAAAGAAATCCCGCAAGTGGATGAATATTTTGGGACCACAGATTTACCGCAATTACTCAAAGTTTTGGGGGCGGATTACAAACACGAATTGGTGGGTGAACGTATTTTGACTACGCCCAAACACTTTGCTTATTTAAAAGTGTCTGAGGGTTGTGATCGTCCGTGTTCTTTTTGTGCGATTCCTTTAATGCGGGGCAAGCATCGATCGACTCCCATTGAAGAAGTGGTATCACAAGCACAGAAATTAGCTCGTGATGGAGTAAAAGAATTGATGTTGATTGCACAAGATTTGACCTACTATGGTTTGGATCTTTACAAAGAACGAAAGTTAGCCGATTTACTTTTGGCACTGGTAGCCGTTGAGGGAATCGAATGGATTCGATTGCACTATGCTTTTCCTACAGGTTTTCCTGAAAATGTACTTCAGGTTATGCGTGAGCAACCTAAAGTTTGTAATTATTTGGACATTCCCTTACAACATATCGCTGATCCTATTTTAAAGTCTATGCGTCGTGGAACCACCAAAGAAAAGACGACTACACTGCTGAAAAAATTCCGAGCGGAAGTGCCTGGAATTATTTTACGCACCTCATTAATCGTAGGCTACCCCGGAGAGACTGAAGAAGATTTTGAAACTCTTAAGGCATGGGTTAAAGAGATGCGTTTTGAACGTTTGGGTTGTTTTACTTACAGCCATGAAGAGAATACCCATGCTCATCAATTAGAGGACAATATACCCGAAGCGGTCAAACAAGAACGTTCCAATGCGATTATGGAAATTCAATCTCAGATTTCATGGGAACACAATCAATCTTGTGTTGGAAAAACCTACCGTTGTTTAATAGATCGAAAAGAAGGCGTGCATTACGTAGGAAGAACTTTCATGGACTCTCCCGATGTGGACAACGAAGTGCTCGTCGATGCAACGTCACATTATCTAAAACAGGGTGCTTTTGTCGACCTTTTGATTACAGAAGCAACTGATTATGACTTAGTGGGGGTTCCGGTTTCTTAATCACGTTTTCAGATTAAAAAGAATTTTGCCAAACAAGATTTCTTTTTACCTTTAAAAAAAAAGAATGAAGGCTATGTGTACTTTAAAAAAAATAAATTTTCTTTTGTGTGTAGTACTATTTTCCATAGGCTGCGAACAAAGAATTTCTTATGATGTTGTAATCCTAAATGGGAACGTATATTCCGGAAGTCAAGCCTCAAAGATCCAAAAACAGGATATCGGAATTATTGGTGATCAAATCGTAACTCTGGGTAAAATTCAAAATCCAAATACAAAACACCTTATCGATGCCTCTGACCTTATTGTTTCTCCTGGATTTATTGATTTACACGTGCATTTAGAACCTATTTTTAAACTTTCCGATTGTGAGAGTCATGTTCGACAAGGAGTAACAACTAGCTTGGGAGGACCAGACGGGAGAGGTCCTTTGCCTTTTGGACACTATTTAGATAGTTTAGCTCAGTTGGGTGTGGGAATGAATGTAGGCTTTTTGGCAGGACATAACCGCATTCGTTCTGAAGTGATGAATTTAGATAACCGAGCGCCTACTGCCGATGAATTGCAAAAGATGAACCAACTGGTTAAGGGTGCGATGACGGAAGGCGCCTTTGGTATTTCAACAGGTTTAAAATACCTTCCTGGAAATTTTTCTAAGGTCGATGAGGTTATTGCACTGTCTATGGAAGCTGCAAAACAAGGAGGGATTTATACTTCCCATCTACGCGATGAAGGTTTGACCCTTTTTGCTTCGGTTGCTGAGGCGGTTGAAATTGCAGAAAAGGCTGCGATTCCTGTCGTTTTAACCCATCATAAGGTGATTGGAAAACCCATGTGGGGAAAAAGTAATCAAACCCTTGCTATGGTAGACGAAGCCCGTGAAAGAGGTTTAAATGTTGTCATGGATCAGTATCCCTATAACGCAAGCTATACCGGTATTTCTGTACTGATACCCAGTTGGGCACGTGCCGGTGGAAACAAGGCTTTTATCCAGCGACTTGAAAATAAGAAATTGAGAGATAGTATTAAAAAGGGAATTATTTATAATATTCTCAATGACAGAGGGGGAGATGACTTAGATCGTGTTCAGTTTGCTAAAGTAGATTGGATGCCAGAACTCGAAGGAAAAACACTTAAATATTGGTGTCAACTTAACGGGTTAACGCCATCTGTAGAAAACGGAGCTGAATTGGTAATTAAAGCACAAACTATGGGAGGAGCAAGTTGTGTTTTTCATGCCATGGATGAGGGAGATGTAATCAATATCATGAAGCACCCACAAACCATGATTGCCTCTGACGGACGTTTGGTGAAATTGGGTGAAGGACATCCACATCCAAGATGGTATGGAACCTTTCCTCGTGTGTTGGGTAAATATGTCAGGGAAGAAGGCGTATTGAGTTTGGAGGAAGCGCTTTATAAAATGACTGCTTTTCCTGCCCAAATAATGGGTCTTGAAAATCGAGGGCGAATTGAAGAGGGTATGAAAGCAGACATTACCATTTTTGATCCCAAAACCATTATTGACATGGCAACCTTTGAAGAACCCCATCAATACTCTAAGGGAATTCAATACGTACTAGTAAATGGTAAACTAGCTGTAGATGAAACCGTATTTATGCCAATAAAATCTGGGGAAGTCCTAAAAAAACAGTGATTTAATTTCTTTATCCGACTAATTGCTAATTAACTCCAGTTGGGGAAGTTTACTTATATCATATTGATACAACTTGCCCTCGCCCACCACTATAGCGCTGGGATAATCAATGATAACATCATAAGCAAAAGGAATCGGGTAGGTATTGACCACTTCGGGTTTTTCTCGGTTGGAAACATCTACTACTTTCATCCCAGCGGTCCCATCACAAACCAAAACATAATTTTGGTAAATAGCCAATCCATGAGGATTAAATAAAAGCTGGCTAGAGATCACCTCTATATTTTCGGGATCTTCAAGAGCAATAATTTGAAGTTCATTTCGAGTGGTAAAGCAATTGGTTCCTCCCCTCAGGGTGACATAAGCATACTTTTCGTCAGCAACTACTGGATCGCAACTTCTAAAATGATCCACACTATTGATGAATTCAGGATTTGTTGGTCTTGAAACGTCATAGAGTAACATTCCCGTGGTGGTTCCTATGAAAAGTAAGTCATTCAATTGAAACAATGTTTCGGCATTATTGTTAAGCGGTGTTTTTCCATAACGGAGTGGTTGGTAGTTTGTGTCAATTTCAAACAAAATAAGTTCCCATTGATTTAATACATACAAGAATCCCCCAATGGGTAAAAAACGCGCAAGAGATCCAGCTTGGCTTATAATTGAAGTGTCACTTTGCACTTCTTCTATAGCCAAAGCGGCACTTTCGTAGTTTTGTGTAAAACCATCCAAAAAGATAAAGCGGTTTTTGGGAATGTTTTCCCATCTTATTTCTAGTTCCCAGCCAACCACTATTCCTTTATTGTCCTCAATATTTTCAAAGCGAACATATTCATAGGCATCCGCTTGATCAATGACTTCAAAAGCCCAATAACGATCGTAATTGAAAATTTCTGAAAGGGTGTAAGATTCTATAAATTGAATATTATTGAGGTCTCGAATATCTATAACAACCAAAGCAGAAAACTGATCCGCATATAAATAACCGGCTATAATACTGAGGTCAATATTTCCCTTTAGGGTGATGAAGGCTTCATTGATTGGATTGCTGGGATCGGAGTTGTCAATGAGATGTATTCCTTCTTGGGGTTTATTGATGAAAATATAGTTTTGATAGTAGAGGATTTTACCCGTTTCTTCCATGGGTTGTGGAGCGATACGTTCTACTTTTAAAGGACCTTCATTTGGGGTAGCATATTGTGGAATATAATAGGCCACCTTGGTCGCTCTTCGTCCTCCTTCTTCCGTTGTCTCAGGGTTTATGTAGATGTTTTTTGTGCAGTTAACCAGCAAGAGTAAAACAAAGGGGAATAAAAGACGAGGCATTTTTTTAGATTTTAGGTGTACTAAACATTATTATTCAAATAGTATGCCATGAAATTGAAGCGAAATGAAAAGTATTTATTCTTTCAAATAGAGTCAAAAAATACTCAAAGGTTCATGCTTCTTATAGTATTATACATGGTAAAAAATGCAACAACTCTAAAAATTAAGCAGCATTCAGTCTCGCAATCTTTTCCCTAATGTTAATTTTCTTAGTTTTGATGAGGGACTAAAAGATTTCTAATAAAACAAACAACCCCATATGAAACGGCGATCATTTTTAAAAGGAACAACAGCCTTGTCAGGACTTGGATTGACAGCGAGTTGTTTAGGTAATACAGTTAAGAAAAAAATCAATAAGCCTCTTGAAGTATGCGCCACGATAGAACAACAAAAAGTGTCTTTTTATGCCGAGTCGATCAATGAATCAATAAAAGTAATTCATATTGCCGATACCCATTTATTTAAAGATGATGAGAGAGGAATTCCTTATCAAAAGTATAGTAGTAGAATGGCAAAGGCCTATAATCAAACTATACATTTTCAAACACAAAAAGTAATAAATCCAGAAGTTGCCTTTGAAGAAGCATTAGCCTACGCGAAAGCGGTCCATGCCGATGTGATTACCCTGATTGGGGATATTTTCAGCTTTCCGTCTGAAGCGGCAATCGAGTGGGTTTTATCGAAATTGAAGGAGACGGCTATTCCATACATTTACATCGCTGGAAATCACGATTGGCACTATGAAGGGATGGAGGGGACGTTGGAGTCTTTGCGGGATACCTGGATTGAAAATAGATTACTGCCCTTGTATCAAGGAAACAATCCTTTAATGGCAGCTTACGAAATTAAAGGAATCCGATTTATAGCGATTGATAATTCTACTTATCAAATTAATGAAGAACAGTTGACTTTTTTTAAGGGACAAGTTGAAAAGGGACTACCAATGGTTTTATTGGTTCATATTCCAATGTATGCTCCTGGAAAGCAGATTTCATTCGGTTGTGGAAATCCAAATTGGGGAGCCGCCACGGATCGTAATTATGAATTAGAAAAACGACCAAAATGGCCAGAAAGCGGACATACGCAAACGACGCTAAGTTTTCACAAGCAGGTTTTTAATGCACCTAATTTATTGGGCATTTTTGCAGGACATATTCATCAAAACTCAATTGAAATTATCAAAGGAAAACCACAAGTTGTCGCTGATGATAATGCCAGTGGTGGATATTTGGACATCAACTTTTTACCTTTGGAAGAACAAGATAAAAAGTTAATTAGATCGTGATTAATAAATTCACAATCGCTTTAAATCCAGACAATTTTAAAAAAATAAAGCATTTGCAAATACCATTTTGCCTGAATACCAAAATCCTCTGAACAGGACATTGTCTACCAAATAAATTAGGCTTCCACGTCCTTTGGTTTCTGAACCAAAGAGTAAGGATTTTTTCTGGTTTTCTAGCGCCTTATACCCTATAAATCCTGCAGCAGGTGAAGTGTTAGCAGAAAGATAAGCGGCGTTATTTCCATTTTCTAATAAGGAAAATGCATCTTCATTCAATTTTAGGGTATAGTATCGATCTAATCCAAAGCTTAAAGGATTGGTTTTATCTAAAGATACGGGAAAAACGCTCCCAGATGTAATTTCACTAATTTCAGTACGTTCCAGCTCCTCGTAGGGAACAAGAGTCGTGTCTGTTTCTGGACTTTCTTTCTTTTTTAGTTTGAACGCCTCGGTATTAGCAAAATAATCGAGTGCTCCCGCCAGGGCAATTATTTTCCCACCTTTACGAATCCATTCCATGATTTTTTCATTTAAATGATTACTAGACCATTTTCCATAATACCCATTGGGGAGAATGAGCAGATCCATCGTTTCTAAAGATGATTCTAGTCTGCTTTCATCTACCTGCATTAGCGGGTATTCTAATTGTTGTTCAAAGTAATGCCAGATTTCACCATAGCTTAAAGTTGAGGCTTGATCTGTTCTCAAAATCGCAACTTTAGGGGGTTTAATCAAGTGAACTTCTACTGCTCCTAAATCCGGACCGGCGGAAGAATATCCTGTGGTGATGGGATGGAGTGTTCTTCCAAATTGTGTGGCTAGCATTTCTAGCTTTTCTAGGTAAGAATCTTTTTTTAGGTTATCTCCTTTGAGAACAAAAAGACTTCCGCGCTCCCAAGATTTTCCACTATTAGTAATAGGTACGCTGTTATATCGTACCCCTAAATCCGCTTTGAGAAGGGCGGCTAAAAATTGAGCATCAGCAAAACTTTTATAGGGGAGTGCATAACCATAGACTTTTTTAGAAAGGGAGGTATTGGGCTCTAGAGCTGATGGAAATGGAACCGTTGCAAGGTTTTCTCTGGTGGCATTGGCTTTTAATCCATAAGCATAGGGTAGTGACCATGCAGTGATGTCGTAGGTAAGGGAATCATTGAGTTTAGTTTGGGGTTCCAAAAGAATTTGTGCCATCTTTCCTTTAGGTTGGTTTGTGGGAACGACCAAGGCTTTTTGAGAAAAAGAGGTATTTCCAACTCGCTGTTTTTGGTAATCATACCCTTTAACCGAACTATTTTTTTCAAGTCCGTAGCTTTTAATTTCATGATGTTCTAAAAATCGCGCCAGCGCACTAAGCTTATCAGGATGTCCTTCGAGCACAAAGTTTTTGTATTTCAAATTTTGATTCTTAAAAAACGCTTGGTAATTTTTGTTGAGGACCGATTTGTTTTTTGTGGCTGTTTCTACCGTTGAAATTCCGGTGGTGTAATGATGAGCAATACGATCGGTCAGAGTTACTTCAATATTTTCATTATTGTTCACTCCCAATCCAGCATAACCCCCGCCAGCTTGTTCATAGGTCATTCCTATAGCGCCCAGATTGGTTGGGTAGGTATCTCCATAACTAGGGTAAAGGAGGTCAAATGTTTGTTTGGTAAAATAAAACCATCCTTCTTGGTCAAAGTATTTGGCGTGATTTTTACCTAAAGTATCTTGAAATTCTTTTTGAAAATCGGTAATCACTTCATGCAATGGTTCGGCAGCAGGAGCAAAATAATAGGGACTATTAATGCCTTGTTCGTGAAAGTCAACATGGATATGTGGCAACCATTGATTGTATTGTTTCAGTCTTTGTTGGGATTCGACTTGGGTGATCCATGCCCAGTCTCTGTTGAGGTCAAACATGTAGTGGTTACTTCGTCCATTATGCCAGGATTCGCTATGTTCACGGGTCAAGCCATTGCTATCATAAGGTGAGCTTTTTGTTTGATTATAAAAATTCACATAGCGATCTCTTCCATCAGGATTAATACAGGGGTCTAAAATTACAAGGGTGTCTTGGAGCCAGTCTTGATATTGGGTAAGTAGTGCGTGTGCTGTTTTCATAGAAGCTTCTGTGCTGGAAGATTCATTTCCATGAACATTATAACTTAGCCAAACGATCACTTTGTTATCATTTTTGGGTCCGGGTTCCATCCCACTGTTTTGCAGATGTGTTTTCCGAATACTTTCAAGATTTTCAAGATTTTCTGGGCTGGAAATAAAAGCCAATTGCAATAAACGACCTTCGTTAGTTTTTCCATAAGCTTGTAATTTGATACTGGTAGAGTTTGCCTCAAGGTGTCGGTAATAATCTACGACTTGATGGTGTCGGGTGAAATTTGTGCCTAGTGTATATCCCAGAAAGGTGTCTGGGGTCTTTACCTGGGCATTCGTGATCCATACAAATAAAAGAAAAAATAGACTGAAGTGTGGGCGTAACATAGAATTTTAGTTTTAAAAAATAAATGTACACTTTCTACAGGAACTCTGAATTTCTTTTCCCAAAAAAACGAATATCTTTACATAAAATTGTTCATGGGTAATCAGCAACTCTCTTTTCAGGAAACCGGTCGTTTTTCAACCTTGATTTGCGATTATTTATCTGCAAAAGAAACCTTGAAGCCTTTTTATGGTACTTTTCCTGAATTAGACAATTTCGCTTCGCAAATTGAACTCAAGAAAAGTAGTTTTTCTGCTGCCAATAGAAATGTTCTCGTCCAAACTTTGAGAGAGCAATATGCTATTCTGAAACCATCGGCTGAGGTAGCTGAAAATTTAGATCTGCTAGAACAAGACAATACATTTACGATTACAACGGGGCATCAATTGTGTTTGATGACTGGTCCTCTGTATTTTATTTATAAGATAATCAGTACGATCAATTTATGTGATCAGCTAAAAAAGAAATACCCCAATTCTAATTTTGTACCCGTTTATTGGATGGCAAGTGAGGATCATGATTTTGAAGAAATTAGCGCCTTCCGATTTCAAGATAAAAGTATTAAATGGCATCGCGAAGCTGCGGGAGCCGTAGGGGATTTGCCTTTAGATGATCTTCAAGAAGTTTTGCATGTTTTTGAACAGCATTTGGGTTCACAACCCGAAGCTAACACCGTTAAAGAGTGGATTCAAACCAGTTATCGCTCTTCTAAAAGCTTATCCGAAGCGACTTTTCGACTAGTCAATCAACTTTTTGGAGATAAGGGATTGGTCGTTATTGAACCCAATAAAGCCCAATTAAAGCATCTTTTTTTACCCGTTTTAAAAGAGGAGCTGACAAATCAATTTTCCTTTGAAAAAGTAAGTTCACAAGTTCGAAAAATTCAACAAGGATATGATGAAAATTACACACCTCAGGTAAACCCCAGAGCAATTAATCTCTTTTATTTAACTACTCACGGACGTTATCGAATTGAAAAGGAAGGAGAAGATTTTCTGTTAAATGGTACAGAGCAAAAATTTACTTCCTCTGCTTTTTACGCACTTCTAGATAAGCATCCCGAACGATTTTCACCCAATGTAATTTTACGTCCCGTATATCAAGAAGTCATATTACCCAATTTATGTTATATCGGGGGAGGAGGAGAGTTGGCCTATTGGTTTCAGTTGAAAAGTAATTTTGAACACTTGAATATCCCTTTTCCGATTCTATTAGTTCGAAATTCAGCTTTACTTTTTTCTGAGAAGCAAGGAAAGAAAATGAAAAACTTGGAGATAAAAGCCTCTGAGTTGTTTTTAAAACGCAATGCATTGATCAATAAGAAAATCAGGCAAATCAGTAATATTGACTTGGATCTTGACTTTTTGAAAACAGCATTAAAGAAGCAGTTTGAAGATTTGCATGGATTGGTTGAGCAAACAGACAAATCCTTTAAAGGGGCAGTAGCTGCTCAAGAAGTCAAGCAATTAAGAGGGATAGAACATCTTGAAAAGCGCTTACTCAAAGCACAAAAACGCGTGCTCTCCGATCAGGTTAATAGGCTGGTTATGCTGCATGAGCAATTGTTTCCAAATGATTCTTTACAAGAGCGAAGCTTGAATTTCGTTAGCTTGTATTTGGAATTGGGATCAGACTTTCTTCCAAGACTTTTTGATGCCCTAGACCCCATGAATCCCAACTTTATTTTAGTTGAATATTAAAGCATTGAAAAGGCGTTGATATTTTACTTCTGACTTCTTGATCTGAGCCTTGTTTAATTCGGCTTAAATTGTATTTTTGCTCATGCAAGAAAAAGTACTCATTCTCGACTTCGGTTCACAGTATACTCAGTTAATTGCTCGCCGTGTTCGGGAGCTTTTTATTTACTGTGAAATCCATCCCTATAACAACCATCCAAAAGCCATTTCCTCTTTTAAAGCGGTGATTTTATCCGGTTCACCCTTTTCTGTTCGCAGTGAAGATGCGCCTCATCCTGATTTATCAGCAATTAAAGGTAAAATCCCCCTGCTAGGCGTATGCTATGGAGCTCAATATTTAGCTCATTTTTTTGGAGGTAAAGTAAGTCCATCCAACACCCGTGAATACGGAAGAGCCCATCTTTCTCTGGTTGATTCGGTCAGTCCATTCTTTAAGGACGTGACTGAAAACAGTCAAGTTTGGATGAGTCATGCCGATACGATTTTGAACCTTCCCGAAGGAGCAGCGCTATTGGCAAGTACTGAAGATGTTGAAAATGCTGCTTTTAAAATTAAGAATGAGGAAACCTATGCCATTCAATTTCACCCTGAGGTCTATCACTCCACTGACGGAAAGCAGATTTTAGAAAACTTTTTAGTTCATATTTCAGGAGTAAAACAAGATTGGACACCTGATTCTTTTGTGGAGAGCACGATTAAAGAGTTGAAAGAAAAAGTAGGGGAGGAAAAGGTCATACTGGGTTTGTCTGGGGGAGTTGATTCTTCAGTGGCCGCAATGTTATTACACAAAGCCATTGGAGCGCATTTAAATTGCATTTTTGTAAACAACGGCTTGCTCAGAAAGAATGAATTTGATGAAGTTTTGGTACAATATGCTGGAATGGGATTGAATGTTAAAGGAGTGGACGCTACAGATCAATTTTTAGACGCACTAGAAGGCGTTTCTGATCCTGAGACCAAAAGAAAAATAATTGGTAAAACCTTCATTGATGTTTTTGATGCCGAAGCACAAAAAATTGAGGGAGCCAAGTGGCTTGCCCAAGGGACGATTTATCCGGATGTAATAGAATCTATTTCTGTAAATGGGCCTTCTGCAACAATCAAATCACACCATAATGTGGGTGGACTTCCTGATTATATGAAATTAGAGTTAGTGGAGCCACTTCGAATGTTGTTTAAGGATGAAGTGCGCCGCGTTGGAAAAAGTATGGGAATGGATGCCGAACTTTTAGGAAGACACCCTTTTCCAGGTCCGGGTCTTGCCATTCGAATTTTAGGAGACCTTACCCGCGATAAAATAAGAATGCTTCAAGAAGTGGATGCAATCTTTGTACAAGGCCTTAAAGCATGGAATTTATATGAAAAGGTATGGCAGGCAGGAGCAATTTTTCTTCCTGTAAGCAGTGTAGGTGTTATGGGAGACGAGCGTACCTATGAGAGTTGTGTTGCTTTGAGAGCGGTTCAATCTACGGACGGTATGACTGCAGATTGGGTGGATTTACCCTACAAGTTTTTGCAAAAAATCTCCAATGAAATCATCAACAGTGTGAAAGGAGTCAATCGAGTAGTGTACGATATCAGTTCGAAACCACCTGCTACAATAGAATGGGAATAGTTTTTGTAAGTAATTAAATATGAAACAATTTAAATTCATTTTCACCTTATTTTTTCTGTTCAGTTTTTTTTCAGAAGCTCAAACTCCTGAACGATTCATTAATCATCGAGTCAGTAGAAACGAGAGTTTGAAAGAGATTGTGGAACAATATGGAATTTCGGAAAACCAATTATTGGAATACAATCCCTTGGTAGAGCGAGTGGGTATTAAAAGAAGAATGAATTTAAGAATACCGGTCTATGCTGAAGAAATTCAGAAAAAAGAAGAGCCACTATCCAATACGGTAACGACTTCAACGGAAGCTTTGATTCATTTGGTGGCACCCAAGGAAACCAAATGGCGATTGGCATATCAGTATGGGACTACCATAGCGGTATTGGATTCTTTAAACCCAGAAATAAAAGAGGGCCTCAAAATAGGACAAGAAATTCAATTACCCCATTTTGTCGAAGCAAAACCTTTGCCCACAAAGGACTCATTGTATAATTATTATAAAGTATTACCTAAAGAGGGCTTTTATCGCATAGAAAAAAAGTTGGGTGTGAGTCAGCAAGTCTTGGATTCGCTTAATCCAAGTTTAGCAAGCACAGGACTTCAGGCCGGAATGATTTTAAAGATTCCAGGAAAGCAAAGCGGAAAATTAAAAGTTGAAAATGATTTATTGGTTGAACGAACCAACCTATTGGATTCAACACTGCAGCTGCGTAAAATAAAGATGGGAGTTTTATTGCCTTTTAAGGCAAAAGAAATCGTTTTTGACTCCATAGAGGATACTGAAAAAATATTAGCGGGAAGAAATTTACATACGATTTCATTGGATTTTTATTCAGGGGTCCTTTTTGCGATGAAACGCGCTGCAGCCAAAGGAATTGACATTGATTTGACCACCCTTGATACCGAAAACAAGGTTGCAAGTGTAGAACAAATTATTCGCTCAGGGGCTTTAAAAGAGCAAGATTTAATTGTTGGACCTCTAATTCCAAACAATTTCAACTTGGTGTCAAATGAAGCCAGTTTAAGTGCGATCCCTAAAATTGCTCCGCTTTCTTCAAATTCAGTTGTCTTTAGGAAGAATGTTTTTCAATCTGTAACTCAACAAGCTGATTTTCGCAATAGAATGTACACCCATTTAGAGTCGCAAATAGATTCTACTCACAATGTGGTCATTGTAGCTGATTCCTTAAACAGGAGTCTTGAGCGTCAATTGAAGCAGCGTTTCCCTTGGGCAATTAGTTTGCGGCCTGAAAAACAAGACTATTTATTGCCTGAGCTAGTGGATTCTTTATTGGTGGATTCGTTGCCGAATAAAATCCTTTTGGAAACCCAGTCTTTTCCATTGATTGCGAGTGCCATCTCCCAGTTCAATGCGCAAAATTCCCAAGACCGTGAAGTTCAAGTTTTTACAAGTTACCGAAGTAATGCCTATGATAATGAAAATTTATCCAGAGCAGTATTAGGGGGAGTTAGGTTTACCTATCCCGTTGGTTTTAAACCATTGGATCCGGAGTTAGATAAAGAATTTATTTCGGCTTTTATTCATGAATATGGAAAGCCTCCTACCAAAGAAGCCATTCGAGGATATGATGTTGTTTTGGATGCGATTTTAAGAACGGCTGTAGCGAAGGAGTTGCCTGAATCATTGAGTTTAGGTGAAACAGAGTATTTCTCTAATCGATTTCTCTATGACAAAGAGCAAAATGATGCTTATACCAATAAGGCTTTGTTTATCCTGCAGCATGAGGGCTATGAAATATTTGAAATAAAAGAATGAAGCGAAGCAGCGAGAAGTTCTCTTTGATTTTTGTAAATTTGAGCCCGGTAGGTTAACTGTCAAAAACAACCGGATGTCCAACACCAAATATATATTCGTAACCGGAGGGGTTACATCATCACTAGGAAAAGGAATTATTGCAGCTTCTTTAGCCAAGCTATTACAAGCGCAAAATTTCAAAGTGACCATTCAGAAATTTGATCCTTATATCAACGTAGATCCGGGAACTTTAAATCCCTATGAACACGGAGAGTGTTTTGTTACCGATGACGGTGCCGAAACGGATCTTGATTTAGGCCATTACGAGCGTTTCTTGAATGTGAACACTTCTCAGGCCAATAATGTAACTACAGGAAGGGTGTATCAAAGCGTTATTGAAAAAGAGCGACGTGGAGCGTTTTTGGGAAAAACCGTACAGGTGATTCCCCATATTACCAATGAAATCAAAGAACGGATGCGCCTTTTGGGTGAAACCGATCAATACGATATTGTCATCACAGAAATTGGGGGAACGGTTGGGGATATCGAATCCCTTCCCTACATTGAGTCCGTTCGTCAAATGATTTGGGATTTAGGTAGAGAAAATGCAATCGTAATTCATTTAACACTAATTCCTTTTTTAGCTGCTGCCGGAGAGTTAAAGACCAAGCCTACTCAACACTCTGTAAAGACTCTGATGGAAAGTGGAATTTCTGCGGATATTATCGTTTGTAGAACAGAGCATGAATTGTCTGAAGATTTACGCCAAAAGTTAGCTTTGTTTTGTAATGTAAAGCGTGAAGCGATCATACAATCCATTGATGTAGAAACCATTTACGATGTTCCACTCAAAATGCTTGAAGAAGGTTTAGATCGCGTTGTTTTGGATAAGCTTCAGCTGAAACCCAAACAAGCATTGAATCTCAGGTCTTGGAATGAATTTTTAACCAAGTTCAAAAATCCAAAACATACCGTCAAGATTGGATTGGTTGGTAAATATGTAGAATTACAAGATTCGTATAAATCTATTTTAGAATCTTTGATCCATGCTGGAGCAGTAAATGAAACTGATATAGAAGTAGTGAGTATTCACTCAGAAGAATTGAATGAAGAGAATGTGGCTGACACTTTAGCGCCGCTTCAGGGACTGATCGTAGCTCCTGGTTTTGGTGAGCGAGGCATAGAAGGGAAGATTATTGCCGTTGCTCATGCTAGGGAAAGTAAACTTCCCTTTTTGGGGATTTGTCTTGGAATGCAGATGGCAGTAATTGAATATGCCAGAAATAATGCGGGACTTAAAGAAGCCAATTCTGCTGAAATGGATCCTGCTTGTAAAGCTCCTGTAATTGATTTAATGGAGTCCCAAAAAAGTATTATCAACAAAGGAGGTACCATGCGATTAGGAGCTTGGGATTGTTCTTTGACTGCGGGTTCTCTTGCCGAAAAGGCCTATGGGACCAATATGATTTCTGAGCGTCATAGACATCGTTATGAATTTAATAATGATTTTTCAGATCAAATTTTTGATGAAAATTTTGTCGTATCCGGAATGAATCCCGAAACCGGATTGGTAGAAATCATAGAGCACAAAAATCACCCTTGGTTTGTAGGGGTTCAGTTTCATCCCGAATATAAGAGTACCGTATCAAAACCCCACCCTTTGTTTTTGGCCTTTGTAAAAGCCAGTTTAGTAAAAAAAAGCAAGGCCTAAACTTGAAAATAAATTATGGAAGAAAAAAAGTTTGACCCGTATCAGTTTATAGGATTTATTTTAATTGCAGTCATTCTAACCTGGATGCTCTATAGAAATGGACCCGAAGAAGCCACTCCAACTCAAGTGACAACAGAACAAGGGGCAACCGCAACATCTACTCCCGAAGTTGTTTCCGTTTCAGACTCCATTGTGCAACAACAAAAAGTGGAGGCTTTTGGAGATTTAGGTACTTTATTTGTTCCTAAAGCAATTGAGAATGTGAAAATTCAAACAGATAATTTTAGTGTTGAAGTGCAGTCTAAAGGAGGTCAAATAGCTCTTTTTCAATTAGATGAATATGAAAATTTTGAAGATGCTCCCGTTCGTTTGATTGATCAATCTAATGCGGACTTCAACATTATGATGACCACTTTGGATGGACGTATTATGAATACCAGGGAAATGTATTTTTCACCGACACTTGCCGATTTGGGAGATGCTTATCACTTGGTTATGAAGGCAAGTCTTTCCGCAAGTCAATATGTAGCGTTTGAATATCATTTCCCAAAAACGGGCTACTTGCATACCGTTACCCTCAAGACAGAAGGAATGCAACGTCTTTTGAATAGTGCAACTCCACCTCAATTGGATTGGAAGACCAATGCCTTCAGAAACTCCATTAGTATAGATTATGAAAATCGATACACTGAGTTTACCTTCGGATATGAAGAGGACCGTGTTGATTATTTATCCATGAATGGAGAGGATAAAGAAACTCGCGAGGGAATTCGATGGATCTCCTATCGTCAACATTTCTTTAGTGCCATTTTAATTCCCGATGCACCTATCCCATCAGCAGCTTTGACATCTGTCAACCTTGCAAGTGATGAGTCTTTGGAAGAAAAGTTTACAAAAAGCTTTGAAACAGCCTATCCACTTGTGCTTTCATCAGGAAATTTAAACACGAATCTTAGCTTTTATTATGGACCAACGGATTATAAAACGCTACAAAACCTAGAAGGGGATTTAGAAACCTCTATTCCAATGGGGTGGGGGATCTTTGGATGGATTAATAAATTCATCTTCTTACCTCTTTTTGAATTTCTATCGTCTTTCCTTTCCTATGGTATTGCCATTATTGTGATGACTTTAATCGTTCGATTGGCCATGTCTCCTGTGACCTACAAATCGTATGTATCCCAGATTAAAATGAAACTCTTGCGTCCGGATATTGAAGTGATCAATGCTAAGTTTAAAGACGATGCCGTAAAACGACAACAAGAAACCATGAGTTTATACTCTCGTGCTGGAGCCAATCCGATGTCAGGATGTATTCCTGCCCTGATTCAACTTCCTGTTTTCTATGCGTTATTTTCTTTTTTTCCTGTAGCATTTGTGTTACGAGATAAAAGTTTCTTGTGGGCAGATGACTTATCTTCCTATGACTCTGTTTTAGAATTAGGATTTAGTATTCCTTTCTATGGAGATCATGTGAGTTTGTTCCCAATTTTAGCCTCTATTGCGATTTTCTTTTACACTCAAATGACCACGGGACAACAAAGTATGCCTCAACAACCGGGGATGCCCAACATGAAAATCATTATGTATTTAATGCCTTTGATGATGTTATTCTTCTTCAATAATTATGCAAGTGGATTGAGTTTATACTATTTTGTTTCCAACTTATTGACCATCATCTTGATGTTGGTGATCAAGAATTTTATTATTGACGATAATAAAATCCATGCTAAAATTGAGGAAAATAAAAAGAAGCCCAAGAAAGCAGGTGGTTTTTCTGCGCGCCTTCAAAAAGCAATGGAAGAAGCTGAAAAACAGAAAAAAGCAGGACGTAAATAATTCTTTAATACTGCTTATCTTTGCCCTATGAATAAGGGACGTGTTATTGTGGGACTTTCTGGTGGTGTAGATTCCAGTGTGGCTGCTTATCTTTTGAAAGAAGCAGGCTATGAGGTCATTGGTTTGTTCATGAAAAACTGGCATGACGAGTCGGTAACCCTCTCCAATGAATGTCCTTGGCTGGAAGATAGTCATGATGCCATGCTGGTTGCAGAAAAGCTAGGAATTCCATTTCAAACCGTTGATTTGAGCAAAGAGTACAAGGAACGTATAGTAGATTATATGTTTGATGAATACTCAAAGGGTCGAACACCCAATCCCGATGTGCTTTGCAACCGTGAAATTAAATTTGACGTCTTTTTAGAGATTGCTTTGTCTTTAGGTGCAACTTACGTAGCCACAGGTCATTATTGTCAGAAAAGTACTTTTACAAGCTCAACGGGAACCCTTATTCATCAGCTTAAAGCTGGAGCAGACAATAAGAAGGATCAATCCTATTTTTTATGCCAGCTGACACAACAGCAATTAGCTCATGTTTTATTTCCCATCGGACATTTGCAAAAAGAAGAAGTGAGAAAAATTGCTTTGGCGCAAGATTTGGTAACTGCTGAGAAAAAAGATTCCCAAGGACTGTGCTTTATTGGAAAAGTAAAATTACCTGATTTTTTACAGCAGCAATTAAAACCTAAAACGGGAACCATTATTGAAATTCCAACTAATTTTTCGGTTTATTCTGTATCTGAAAATCCACAAAACGATCTGGTCAATCGAGCAAAAAAAGTGCGTTATCAACCTTCAGATGGAGCTGTAGTTGGCGAACATAATGGGGCTCATTTTTATACCATTGGTCAGCGAAAAGGACTGGGAGTAGGTGGGAATGTGGAGCCTTTGTTTGTTATTGATACCAATGTTGAAGACAATACAATCTATGTGGGCCAAGGAAAAGCCCACCCGGGATTGTTTCGCTATGCCTTAAAAGTGGCTCAAGAAGATATTCATTGGGTTCGGGAAGATTTAAGCTTAGAGCCCGGAGAAACCATGACGGTATGGGCTCGTATTCGATACCGACAAGCCTTACAACAAGCAACGCTTTTTCAGACTGAGGAGGCTCTATACGTTTCTTTTCAAGCCCCACAATCGGCCATTACTTCAGGGCAGTTTGTGGCGTGGTATCAAGATGAGGAATTGATAGGTTCTGGGGTGATTTCTTAATTTTCCCAATTTTCCATTTGTTCCATCGCTTCTTTCACACTTTCAACGGGTCGTAAACACACCCGATTTTGACAAACATAAACATAAGTTTCTCCTTCAAAAAAACGATCTTTCAATAAAGGTAAATCACTAGCTAGGGTTGTGGTTTGAAAGACTACATTGGGATAATATTCTTTTTGGAATTCTATGGTTTTAGTTTTTGCTTCAGGACCTACAATAATGACTTCATAATGGGGATAGGCTTCCATGGCAAGGAGTTGACTCCACTGAGTATAATCACTGCTTCTTCCCTCTGAAAAGTAGGGGAGTACACCTTGAAGCATTTCCTGCGCTTGCTTAGAATAGGATTCTTCCCCTGTCCATTGTCCAAGGATCCATAAGTTTTCAGCCATAACAGCATTGGCAGAGGGAATGACGTTATCATCCACCCCAACAATTTTGGTGAAAAGTGTGGGATCTTTCGTAAAGGTAAAAAAAGGCGAGGCATCATCCTTAAATTCTTTGAGTACGATGGTATTGAAAGCAAGCGCATCTTCCAAGAATATTTTATTTCCAGAGGTTTTATAGAGTGCAATAGCCGCTTGCGTCATAAAAGCATAATCTTCTAAAAACCCATCTATTTTCGGTTTTCCTTCTTGAAAGGTGTGGAAAAAATGACGCTTTTTGTAGGTGTTTTCTTTTAGGAAGGAATAAATACTTTCCGCTTCATTTATAAACTGAGGGTCGCCAAAGGCTTCATAAGCTTGAGTTAACCCTACGATCAACAAAGCGTTCCATGAGGTAATTATTTTAGTGTCAATTAATGGAAATTCACGCTGTTGCATTTCTACTTTGAGTTTAGAGATCCAAGTCTCTTTTTTTGCTTCTAAAGTTTCTTTGTCTATTTTGTGTTGTTCCAAAAAGGCAGTATCAAAGGAAGAAAGCTTTAAATTATAAAAATGTTCCTCAAAGGGTTCGTTGAGGTCAATATTAAAATACGCCACCAACAAATCAAAATCCTCTTCAGCTGCTGCTTGAAGGCTTTCTTTAGTAAATACATAATAACGGCCTTCCCCTTCATTATTGTCAGCATCGATTGCGGCATAATAGCCTCCGTCTGGATTGGACATACGTTCTTTTAAAAAGGAAAAGGTTTGATAAACACGTTCCTTAAAAACGCTATTTTTTGTTTGTTTGTAAGCGTTGGAATACAAGCCTAAAACTTGCGCGTTATCATACAGCATTTTCTCAAAATGGGGAATATTCCAATGGGAATCTACAGTATAGCGGAAGAAACCTCCCTCTAGCGGATCGAAAACACCACTATTTGCGATAGTCTGAAGGCTATTCTCAAAGTATGCTTTGATTTTTTCATCACCCGTAAGTTTTTGATATTGTTGGATGTAGTTGAACTTTACAGGAGTTATGAATTTTTGGCTACGTTTTTCACCTCCCCATTTCAAGTCCCATGCTCGCATCCAATAGTCCATTTCGTTTACTAATAGGGAGGGAGTAATGAGCTTAGGCTCGGGTGAAATTTCAAAAGTATTCACCTCTTGAATTCCTTTCTCTACCCGATCGGCAAATTCTTCAAGTTGGTTTTTATCGTTTTCGTACAGCTTTTGAATTTTCCCTAAAACTTCTAGCCATTGTGCCTTGGTGTGGTAGGTTCCTCCATAAATGGGACGACCGTCGGGTAAACAAACTACATTAAGAGGCCAACCTCCGCTGCCTGTCATCATTTGGGTGGCGGTCATGTAAATGTTGTCAATTTCTGGATTTTCTTCACGATCTACCTTAATACTAATAAAGCTTTCATTCATAAAATCAGCAACTTCCTGATCTTCAAAAGTCTCTTTCTCCATCACATGACACCAATGACAACTGGAATAGCCAATACTGACTACCAGTAACTTTTTTTGTGTATTCTGACGATCATATACCTCACGATCCCAACGTTGCCAGAAAACAGGGTTTTTGGCATGCTGCAGTAAATAGGGACTAGTTTCATGTTCTAGATTATTTTGAGTGAGTGTGTTTTCTTGTGCACAGGAAAAAAAGATACTAATCATTACAATAAGAATAAACCATTGGTTGGGTAGGAGAGGGTGTGATTTGAACATGGTATGGGTTTAGGATAAAGAAGCACAGTTTTTATATCTTTATATTGTTTTAAAGATAATCATTTCGAAAGCTTATGTCCCAGTCTTTAACCACAAAATTTATTTTTATCGGTCTTGTTATCCTTTGGAGTTCCACGCTATTGGCGCAGCATGAAGTTCAGAGGGCTCCAGAAAAGTATGAATTTGAATGGCATAAAGCCAATGGTGATCTTTTTGGAATATCCGTAGAAAATCGTATTTCCCCCGCTTTAAGACAATAGGTATTGGATCGAGTTTGCATGTAAATTTTGCTTAAATCCATGTTGCATTCCAAAACTTTTGAGGACTTTACTCCCCTAACATTCGTTTTTCATAAGGATTTGAATTACAACGTAGCCATACTAAGTTTTACTATTGAATTTTCTACTTCAAGGTTTTAGGTTGTCAAGTGTGACCTTTTTTACGAATACATTTAAAAATACTACATTAGTAAGTATGGAAACTCCAAGATCATTTTTTTATTCCTCTTTATTGATTCTCTTCCATGGAATGAATCTTTTGATGGCACAGCAATCTTCCTATAAAGAAAAAATTTATGGAATAGAATTTGAACTCCCCATGGTTTATGTCAAAGGGGGTGACTTTGTTATGGGAAGTAAGAAAACAGAGGTGGGCCATTTTGGAGATGAAGGACCACAGCATGGCGTTACATTAAATGCTTTCTGGATGAGTCAGGTTGAAATTACATGGGATTTATACAACCTTTTTGTGAGTAGAGCGTCTGACCAATATCAAATTAAAAAAGATGAGACTAGTGAAGTTGCTATAGATGTTGATGCAGTTTCTGGAGCGACCACTCCTTATGTAGAAATGAGTTTCGGGATGGGAACCGATGGTTATCCGGCAATTTGTATGACACAATTAGCTGCAGTAAAATTTTGCGAATGGTTATCTGCCATGACAGGAAAGTTTTATCGATTACCTACCGAGGCAGAATGGGAATACGCAGCTAGAGCAGGGAGTACTGCTGCTTATTGCTTCGGAGAGGAAGTGTCGGAGTTAACCCACTATGCGTGGTATGCAGAAAATAGCAATGAAAAATATCAAAAAGTAGGTACGAAAAAGCTCAATGCATGGGGACTCTATGATATGCATGGAAATGTAGCCGAATGGACTCTAGATCAATATGTTCCAGCGGCCTATTCCAAACGAAAAAAAGGAGTGGATTCTCCTTTAGAGAGAGGTGAAAAAGTTTATCCAAAAGTAGTACGAGGGTGATCTTGGATGGATAATCCTGAGCGACTGCGTTCTGCGGCACGAAGACCTTCATCAAAAAAGTGGAAAAAAAGAGACCCCCAAATACCCAAAAGCAAATGGTGGCATACAGATGCTCCTTTTGTTGGATTTCGGGTCGTTCGACCTGTAGAAGTACCTTCGATTGAGGATCAAAAAAAATATTGGAGTTACGAAACCGATTAAATCAAATAACAATAACAAATCAGAATTATGACTTACAAGAGTAAAAACCAAAAAGAAAAAGGACAGTCTCGAAGAGCCTTTGTCCAAAAAACAGCTTTAGCTACCAGTGCTTTATTAACCGTACCCATGACCGTAGAGGGGATGGCTCATGTTCATGCAGAAAAAAAGTTAAAATTGGCTTTGGTGGGCTGTGGAGGTAGAGGGTCAGGAGCAGCAGTGCAAGCTCTAACCGCAGATGAGAATGTAGAGTTAGTGGCCATGGCTGATGCTTTTGGCGATCGAATTGAACGAAGTCTCAAAGGAATTTCAGAACATTTTGACGGAGAGAAGGTGATCAATGTTCATGAAAAAAATCGTTTTGTAGGATTTGATGCATACAAAAAAGCAATTGACATGGCAGATGTGGTAATTTTAACCACCCCTCCGGGATTTAGACCTTATCATTTTGAATATGCTATAAACAATGATAAACATGTGTTCATGGAAAAGCCTGTTGCTACCGATCCGGTTGGGATTCGTAAAGTATTAGAGATGGCAAAAGTGGCTAAAGCTAAAAAGTTAAATGTAGTGGTAGGCTTACAAAGGCACTATCAGTCAAAATATATTGACTTAAAGCAAAAAATTGACGCAGGAGCGATTGGGAAAATTAGAAGTGGCCAAGTCTATTGGAATGACGCAGGAGTCTGGGTAAAAAAACGTAAGCCAGGGCAAACAGAATTGGAATATCAAATGCGAAATTGGTATTATTTCAACTGGTTGTGTGGAGACCACATCTTAGAGCAACACATTCACAACATAGACGTAGCAAACTGGTTTGTAGGAGAATACCCAGAATCTGCACAAGGTATGGGAGGTCGTCAAGTACGAAACGGAATTGATCATGGAGAAATCTACGACCATCATTTTGTTGAATTTACCTATCCAAGTGGGGCGGTAATATCAAGTCAATGTCGTCACATTCCAGGAACCATGAGTCGAGTTGATGAAGTTTTTCAGGGAACGAAGGGAAGTTTAGCAATTGGAAAAGGAGAAATTACCGATTTGGAAGGAACAACTCAATACAAATACCCAAGAAAATGGGGGGAAGATAAGATGCCAATCCGTATCAAGTAGAGCACGATAAGTTATTTGCTTCTATACGAAATGGAGGAGTGATTGCTGATGCTGAGAATGGGGCAAAAAGTACTTTGTCTGCTATATTAGGAAGAATGGCTACTTACACCGGTAAAAAAATTACTTTTGAAGAGGCTTTAAATTCGCAATTGCATTTGATGCCTGAATCCTTAACATGGGATAGTACCCCACCAACAGTTCCAGATGCTGAAGGAATGTATCCTATTCCTACACCTGGAAAAACAAAATTTATTTAAGATGAATAGAAGAGATTTCACTCAGCTTGCCGGAGCAACAGGTCTTGGACTTTTTAGTGGTGCTGTAGCTTTTGCAAAGACAAAACCAGTAAGTTCAAAACACGTTTTTAATTTGCCTTATGCCCCTCATTTGGGGATGTTTAAACACCATGCGGGTTCAGATCCTATTGATCAATTAAATTTCATGGCAGATCAGGGTTTTGCTGCTTTTGAAGACAATGGAATGCGAGAAAGGGACGTTACTCTTCAAGAGAAAATGGCGCGGACCATGGAAAGACGGGGAATTCGAATGGGTGTTTTTGTAGCCCACAAAATTTACTGGCAAAAACCCAATTTAGCCAGCGGTGATGTGAGTATGAGAGAAGAGTTTTTAGACTATATAAAGAAAGCCATTCCAGTAGCAAAAAGGGTTCACGCCAAGTGGATGACTGTGGTCCCCGGCCATGTTGATTTACGACAAAATATGGCCTATCAAACGGCTCATGTAATTGAAAGTCTTAAGCAAGCCGCTGCTCTTTTAGAACCGCATGGAATTGTCATGGTATTAGAGCCTTTAAACTTTAGAAATCACCCGGGCTTGTTTTTGTCAGAGAGTCCGCAGGCCTATGCAATTTGTAAGGCGGTAGATTCTCCCTCGTGTAAAATTTTATTTGATATTTACCATCAACAGATTCAAGAAGGCAACCTGATTCCAAATATTGAGCAATGTTGGGATGAAATCGGCTACTTTCAGATTGGCGACAACCCTGGAAGAAACGAACCGACTACAGGTGAAATTAATTATACGAATGTCTTCAAGTACATTCACAGCAGAGGCTTTGATGGAATTTTAGGAATGGAGCACGGAAACAGTAAGTCCGGAAAAGAGGGAGAGCAGGCGGTGATAGATGCCTATGTGAAAGTAGATCGGTTTTTATGAGTAAAAATCGAGTCAGTCGACTTTTTGAAATAGAGTATCCCATCATTCAAGCGGGTATGGTTTGGGCGAGTGGGTGGCGTTTGGCCTCGGCTGTTTCCAATGCAGGCGGTTTGGGTTTGATTGGGGCGGGGTCGATGTATCCTGATGTTTTGAGAAAGCATATTCAGAAATGTAAAAAAGCCACTCAAAAGCCCTTTGGGGTAAATGTTCCCTTGTTGTATCCAGATATAGATCAGTTGATGGAGGTGATTGTGGAAGAAAAAGTGCCCATTTTATTTACCGCAGCGGGCAATCCGAAGCTTTGGACAGCTTTTTTAAAATCTCACGGCTGTACTGTAGTGCATATGGTAAGCTCGGTAAAGTTTGCCTTAAAAGCCCAAGAGAGTGGAGTAGACGCAATCGTGGCGGAAGGTTTTGAAGCGGGGGGCCATAATGGGAGAGAAGAGACCACGACACTAACTCTGATTCCTTTGGTAAAGAAAGCCATTAACATTCCGTTAATCGCTGCAGGGGGAATTGGTTCAGGGGCAGCGATGCTGGCTGTAATGGCTCTAGGTGCTGAAGGTGTCCAAGTGGGTTCACGATTTGTGGCAACGCATGAGGCTTCTTCTCACCCTCATTTTAAACAGGCTGTGATCAAGGCTCAACAGGGTGATACTGAATTGACATTAAAAGAAGTAACCCCCGTACGCTTACTTAAAAATCCATTTTATCAAAAGATCAAAGCACTCTATCAAGAAGGTGCCTCACCCGAGCAATTACAAGAGGCTTTGGGGAGAGGTCGCGCAAAAAAAGGCATGTTTGAAGGCGATCTTGTGGAGGGAGAATTGGAAATTGGTCAAGTGGCTGCACAAATTGAAAGTATCCTCCCTGCAGCTGCGGTTGTTAAGGAATTTGTTGAAACGTATCATTTAACTTTAGCGACGCTCTCTAAAATTAATTAGGCTTTTTTCACACAATTAAGCGTATATTTTTTTCCAAAAATTTTTGCCTGTTATAGCTGTGCTGGTAATGAAGCCTGAAAACAATGCGCCTCCTATGCCTGCAGTTACGATATCTTGGCCGGTTAAATACAAGCCCTTAATGGGTGTTCTTGGGTTCAGGAATTTTTGTTTGTAGCGTTCTGGAGTATGCTCCAAACCATAAAGTTCTCCCTGTTCATAATTGACAAAATGTTTTGTTGTCAACGGGGTAGACAATTCATAACAATCAACTTTATCTTTTAGTTGAGGTAAATGTTCAAAGAGATGATTCAATAGGCGTTGAGCAAAACCTTCTTTGTAGGCTTCATAGGTTTCTCCTCTTTTCATCCAGCGTGTTTCATCCCATTTTTTAAAGCTTTCATAAGGCAATAAGGTGATGATGTCAATGGTGCTTTTGTTGGGATAACGTTCAGTCCAACTGGGATCTTTTGCAGCAGGGAATGAAACATAGACCACGGGAAAGGCTTGATCATGGTCTTTTAAAAAGCGATTCACGCAACTGTCGTGATCTAAATCTTTGGGATAAATCCATAGATTTTTTTTGGGTAATTGTAATTCCTCTGGACTTCCATTTAGACCGATATATAGACAGCCATGAGCTACAGAGGGTTTAACTTTAGTCAGTTGCTTAGAAAATTCTTTATGGATTTTATGCGTCTTGGGAATCATCTTTTTGTAGGTATTCATGATGCCAGCACCACTTATAATGAGTGGGGCATAAAATGATTTCCCATCGCACATTTTAACTCCAATAGCGCGTCGTTTTTTCAGGATAATTTCTGCTACTTCTGCATTGATCAAAATCGTTCCTTTTGCTGCCTCAATGACGGGATCAATCGTTTTTATAATCTGTGAAGATCCTCCGATTGGAAAACTCCCACCTCCAAAATAATGCTTTACAACAGAGGCATGCATAGCAAAACTACTTTGTTTAGGAGGTAATCCATAGTCACCGTATTGTCCACAGAGTACTTTAATAAGTTCTTCATTATCCGTTAGGGTGCGAAGCACTTCATAGGTTGTTTTTTCTGAAAACTTCCTGTAGGGTTTTTGCAGTATGTTACCGAGGAGACTGCCCACTAATTTAGGGAGTGCTTTGTTGATGTAAAACTTCCCCATCGCTTTATTGGCCTTAAATACCAAATCGACATAGGCATCAATAGTCGAACGCTCTTCTGGAAAGTATGAGGTCATCTTATCTTTAAAAGGATTGACTCCTTTTACAAAATCATAGCGTTTATCTCCTATAATAACTTGATCATAAACCTCCCCCATGTCTGCCCAATGGAGATTTTTGTTGGTGATATAATCAAACATTTTTCGCAAGGGACTGTTTTCTTTTTGAACTTCCCCAATGTAATGAATACCAACATCCCATTCGTATCCTTTTCTTTTGAACACGTGAGTAAAACCACCCGCAGTATAATGACGTTCTAGCAGCAATACTTTTTTTCCTTCTTTAGCCAAAAAGGCTGCATTAGTTAAGCTTCCCATGCCTGTTCCGATAATTATGGCATCATACTGTTCTTCAAGCTGAAGGGGTTTTTTGTAAGATTGTATCATGGAAAGCTATTTTGTTCACTAAAGTTAGGGCATTTGAGATTCATTTCCTATCCTTTGAACTCATAGTATAGAAAGTGTTTGTTTCAATGAAAGATCAATGGAGCGGTCGCTTGGGATCTAAAAATGAGAATGGATTAGATTGAAAACTCTATCTAAAGGGTGGTTTAGAATTACCGCCAGACTTGGGGATTGACTAAACTTCTACTTTTTCTTTGAAGTCAATAAGTACTTGGTTGCTCACTAAGTCCTCAAAAGTTTCTCTTTTTCGAATGACATGGGTTTGTCCATCATACCATAGAATTTCAGCAGGGCGGAATCTTGAATTGTAATTACTTGCCATGGAGAAACAATAGGCTCCCGCGTTTTGAAAGGCGAGAAAGTCTCCTTCTGCAATTTCAGCAATCTTTCGATTGCTTCCAAAGGTGTCCGTTTCGCAAATATATCCCACGACAGTATAAAAACGTTCATTACCTTTGGGTTTAGAAATATTTTTTATTTCATGATGCGAACCATATAACATGGGACGAATGAGGTGGTTAAACCCAGAATCTACTTGTGCAAAAACAGTAGAAGTGGTTTGTTTTACTGCATTTACTTGGACTAAAAAGTACCCTGCTTGACTCACTAAAAATTTGCCTGGTTCAAAGACAAGTTCTAGCTTACTTCCATAAGTCTTGCAAAATCGACGAAAGCGTTCGGTGAGTTTAACACCGAGTTCTTCAATATTGGTTTCAATGTCGCCTTCACGATAGGGTACTTTAAATCCACTGCCAAAGTCTAGAAATTCTAGATCTTTAAATTGTAATGCGGTATCAAATAGAATCTCAGCAGCATATAAAAACACTTCAATGTCTAATATATCACTACCTGTGTGCATGTGAACCCCGTTTATATGCATTTTTGTATTTTCCACAATACGCAACACATGGGGAATTTGATGAATAGAAATTCCAAATTTTGAATCGATATGTCCCACAGAAATATTACTATTTCCTCCTGCCATGACATGGGGATTGATTCGAATACAAACAGGAATCGTAGGGTGTTTGGTTCCGAACTGTTCAAGTATGGAAAGACTGTCGATATTAATCTGAACCCCCATTTGAGCTGCTTGTTCGATTTCTTCGAGGGAAACACCGTTGGGAGTGTAAATAATATCTTGAGGATTAAAGCCAGCTTTGATTCCCATCTGAACTTCTTGAATGGATACCGTATCCAAGCCTGAACCCAATTTTTTCATTAATCCCAAAACAGAGAGGTTGGATAGGGCTTTACAGGCATAATTAATTCGGAGTTTTTCTACTCCCTTAAATGCGTTTTGAAGTCTTGTGAATTGTTGTTCAATCTTATGGGCATCATAAACATAAACCGGATGGCCTTCTTGTTTTGCAATGGAAAGTAAAGTAGCTTCTTTCATCTTTTAATTCTGTAAAGCACGAAAGTAGGAAGGAAATTGATTTTAACAAAGAAAACGAACAAACGATATAAAATTGCAACATATTGTTACATTTGTAACAAAAAGTTTTTCCTTAGGGGGGTCATTTTCCGCTTGTGTTTCTTTATTTTTGCACCAGATTTTAGAAATGACTTATGAATTTACATGAATATCAAGGAAAAGAGGTTTTAGCTGGATTTGGCGTGACGATACAACGTGGAATTGTTGCAAAAACAGCTGCTGAAGCGGTTGCAGCGGGAAAACAACTTACAGAGACTACAGGTACCGATTGGCACATTGTAAAAGCCCAAATTCATGCCGGAGGGCGAGGAAAAGGAGGAGGAGTGAAGTTGGCCAAAAACCTTCAAGAACTTGAGACAATCGCAGACTCCATTATTGGAATGCAATTGATTACCCCACAAACCCCACCCGAAGGAAAAAAAGTAAATCAAGTATTAGTTGCAGAAGATGTTTATTATCCGGGAGCTTCTGAGCCCAGCGAGTTTTATATGTCCATCCTTTTGAATCGTGCGACAGGAAAAAACATGATCATGTATTCCACTGAAGGGGGAATGGATATAGAGGCGGTAGCTGAAGCGACTCCCCATTTGATTTTTACAGAAGAAATTGACCCCGCTCTGGGACTAATGCCGTTTCAAGCAAGGAAGGTCGCCTTCAATTTAGGGCTTTCTGGAGCTGCCTTTAAGGACATGACCAAATTCGTGAGTGCCTTATACAAAGCTTATGTAGGTTCGGATGCTTCTCTTTTTGAAATTAATCCTGTGTTAAAGACATCAGACGATCGAATTATTGCTGTAGATGCAAAAGTGACCCTAGATGACAATAGTCTTTTCAGACATCCTGATTTTGAAGCCCTTCGTGATTTGAGTGAAGAGAATCCAGTTGAAGTGGAAGCTCGGGCTGTAGGATTAAATTATGTTGACTTAGACGGTAATGTCGGGTGTATGGTTAATGGTGCTGGACTTGCGATGGCAACTATGGATTTAATCAAACAAGCCGGAGGGGATCCTGCCAACTTTCTTGATGTTGGAGGAACTGCCGATGCAGCACGTGTAGAAACCGCTTTCCGTTTGATTTTAAAGGACCCAGCGGTGAAAGCAATTTTGATTAATATTTTTGGAGGAATTGTTCGCTGCGATCGAGTAGCTCAGGGGATAGTAGATGCCTACAAAAACCTAGGAGATGCAATTCAAGTGCCGATTATTGTGCGTTTACAGGGAACCAATGCGGATATTGCAAAAGAGCTCATCGATTCTTCTGGATTGAATGTGCTTTCGGCTACTGCTTTTCAGGAAGCTGCCGATAAAGTACAAGAGGCTATCAGCTAATTGACAAAATGTCAGTGTTTTATTCAAAAAGAATGCCAAAGTGTCAAAATTTGCTTTTGGTCTTGATTTTGCTTTAGCGTTAACAAATAAAATTGTTAACCTAAAACAAAATATTATGAATTTAATACGCAAACAAACACCCTTTTTTCCATCGTTGGTAGATGATTTCATGAATCAAGAATGGAATAGCAAACTACTTTCATCTTCCATATCCCAACCTGCTGTAAACATCATAGAAAAAGAAAAGCAGTTTGAGATAGAACTCGCCGCACCGGGAATGCAAAAAGATCATTTCACCATTGAAATGGAGGAGGGAATTCTTTCTATCTCTGCAAACCAGAAAGAAGAAAAGACTTCTGAAAAAGCAAAATTTACACGTCGAGAATTTAGTTATGATAGCTTCAGGCGTTCATTTACGCTTCCCGAAAGTGTTGAACTTGCAAAAATTGAGGCAAATTATGTAGAAGGCGTGCTCCATATTTCGTTGCCCAAACGAAAAGAAGCACTCCCTCAGCCCAAAAAGCTGATTACTGTGCATTAATCTAAATCAATTATTTGTTTTTGTTTTGAATCGGCCTCTTTGAGGTCGATTCTTTTTGATTATAATTTTATGTAAATTTTCTTTTTAAACAAATAATAGGTCGGGAGCCAAATGATAATCACGTAGAGGATTGCATAAACTAAAGACCCAAGCTTTAGTGGAAGCCCGATATTCTCCCAAAATCCCATAAATTTTTCATTTAAAGCGAATCCAAACCATTTGGAACTATAAAAAAGGACAGTAAGGATGCTGGACATCGCATAGGCGAAAATGGAATTAACGCCAAAGACATGGGCAAATTGAAATTTAAAGCGACTTTGTTTTACATCAAAATAATAACTAAAAGCAGCTAAGGATAACATGCCAACACCGCCCATAAATAGTGTGAAGGAAGAGCTCCACAAGTTTTTATTGAAAGGAAATACCCATTGCATTGCGTCTCCTAAAAAGAGTAAGATAAAGCCAAAGAAGAAAAGTTGATTAAGCCGCGTTCTAAGCTCTTCTTTCCTCAAAAGGATATATCCCGCCCACATTCCAATTAGACCACTTACAATTGCAGGTAAGGTGCTTAAAAAGCCTTCAGGATCCCAAGTGTATTTCCATAATCTCCCGGGAATCAGGAAGGAATCCAAGTAATGAGCCCAATTCTTTTCGGGTAAAGATAAATCTGGAGCCCCTATGCCAGGAACAGGAACATAGGCCATTAAAATCCAGTATCCCAAAAGAATTCCTATTCCTAAATATCCTTGTGTTTTTCTGGAAGTATAAAGAAAGATGAGGCCACAAGCCAAAAAGACCATTGCAATTCTAGGAAGGACACCCACCCAGCGAATGCCTTCCAAGTTAAAACTGGGCCAGAGCCATAAGAAAATTCCGACTGCATATATTTTAAAGGCTCTCCAAATTACTTTCTTAGCAATTTGTGAGCGTGTTTTTCCTGAATCTACTTGTTTTCCCAAGGACAATACAATGGAGACTCCTACGATGAATAAAAATGTTGGGAACACATAGTCTGTAGGGGTAAGCCCATTCCATTCCGCATGTAGAAAAGGAGCATAAACTTCACTCCAAGATCCAGGATCATTAACTACAATCATTAGGATAATGGTAAGGCCTCTTAAAATATCTAGAGACAATAAGCGCTGATTTTTTGTTTCCATAGATTTAAATAATTTAGTTTAATAAAATACTTTTCCCCCCTCTATCTCTAGTGTCAAAACTTCGTAAACGAATTGTTGATTGAGGGAGTAATTTTATTTTTTCAGTATAGAGTAAACTTTTAGAAGTGGGTTCGCTTCCGTCTAAGGTATAACGGACAGATAGACCAGGAAACTGTTGTTTTACCTGCAATGCTCCATCGGTTACAATTCCTCCTGGTTTAGGAAGGTCAAAATCAATTCCGCCATAGAGTTGGTTGATGATTGGTAGCTGTCTTTGTCCCAAGTTGTTTACAAATAAATTCCATGCTTTTTCAAGGGCTGGCTTTTGATCTTCAGCTGTATCTATTTCTAGCCAAGGTTCTTTTGCAGCCCATGCTCTTTGCGAGAAAACGATTAAATTCGGCATGAATAAGGCGTCAAAAATTTCTTCAGAGGTGATTGTTTCCGTCCATAATTGTGATTGAATTCCTAAAAAGTTTTCTAAGGCTTCTGGTTTCAGAAGTTCTTTAGTTGCTACAGAAGCTTCCTCAATTCCAAGGGATTTTAGTTTTACCTTGTTGGCAAAAACATTTAAAGGTTCTGTGCCCCAACTATCCTGATAAGTAACATAACCCGACCAACTCATACCACTATTTTCCATGTCAAAATCATCAACCATATCGAAATAAAAGGCGGATGAATTACTCATGATTGTCTTAAACCCTTTGTTGGCTAGTCTGTAAATCATATCCTCACGTCCCCCTCCCCAGCTGTTGTTCCATACATAGGGGATAAAGTCTAAATCCAAGAGTTCTTCTTTGATATTGAGTTCGGACTGTTCATTTTCACTGTGAACTAGAAGCGCATCTTCCCAGCCCACCATTTTTGATCCCACTTTGGTGATGATTGAGTTTAGCAATTTTAAATTATAATTGTATAGCTCATTAATGGAGGGAATCTCTTTGTGATCTGCAATATAAGCTGCGCATTTTGGAGATTTTCTCCAAGGACCGAATGGTAATTCATCGGCTCCAATATTGAATACTTTCATGGGCACCTCTGCCTTTTTATAAAGTGCATTAATTTCAAAAACTATTTTTTCATAAAAGCGGTAAGCACTGGGATCACAAATGCAAACTACATTATCCGTATACAATTGTGCGGAGCGGTATTGACTTTGATCTTCTGGATCATGAAGCATGTATTCCGAAGCAGCTTCCATGTCTCCCGCCGCTTTAAAATTCTCAAAGCGCGCTTTCATGGCTTTTATTGCGGCTCGTGCATGAGAGGGAAAACTAATTTGCGGAATCACTTCAATATTTCGTTGCTTGGCGTATTGAATGATTTCAACAAAATCCTGTCCACTTAAAAATCCATTTCCCTTACTGTCTTGATCCCCAGATCCTGAGCCATACATGGGGATTAAGCGATCATTTTCATCTTGAGTATACCCTCGTTTTCCTCCAACTTCAGTGAGTTTAGGGAGACCAGGAATTTCTATACGCCATCCGTCATCATCACTGAGTTTTAAATCAAAACGATTCAATTTATAAAGGGCCATATAATCTAACACTTGTAAGAGTTTTTCTTTGGGGTAAAAGTTTCGGGCCACATCAGACATAAATCCTCTATTTTGAAATCGGGGTGCATCTTCAATCGTAAGTAAGGGCCATCCTTTTTCTTCGTTTTGTGCTATCAAGAGAATTTGATGCAAGGATTCAAAGGCATAGAACAGTCCTGCAGCATGACTGGCTTCCATTTGAATTTCGGTTTCGGTAATACGAAGTATATACGCTTCCTTTTCTAAAGCATTGTTTTTGATCACTTTTATATTAGAATCAGAATTCGCTTCAGAATCCACTTGAACTCTAAGCCCTTCTTGAAGTCTTTTTTTGATGAAATCTGCATCTATTTCAAACCCACTCAAATCAAAATTCAAAGCAGATGGAGTGCGGTAATTTCCAGTTATAATTTGTTTTTGAGGGGAGGGAATTACCCAATCTAGTTTTTCTTTATCCACTAATTCTAAAGCTTCGTAGGTGGCATAACGATCCGCAGCAGAAGGAATATTGAGTTCCTCAATTCCTTTTGCATTTTCCCAAACGATTTCACTTGTTAGATCGATGTTAGTTTGTGTTTTCTCTAGATGTACAAAAAAACCCATAGGCCCCATGGCTAAACGTGGGATAATTCCCTTTTGTTTTGCTGAAAAAATTAATTTCTCATTGGGTTTTAGACTGTATTGTTCTCCAAAAGCTAAGATCAAATATTGTTGTCCATCCACATAGGTATATTCCATTCCTTCAGGGAGGCTTTCGGGTATAGTTTCGCCAAAAATTGAATTCCAATGCAGGGACCAGTTGCCTCCTTCCCATTTGCTGTCAGTGGGATTCGTGATGGAAAAAGTAACTTCCATTTGATTTTTGGCCACATCAAAGGAATCAATTGTAAAAGTAACTGACGTGTTTTCAGTATTGATTGACTGACATTGAGTTAATAGGCAACAAGTGAATAGTAGCAATAAAAAGTTTTTCATTCCCTCGGGTTTTACGCTAATGTAACTGAAATATATTGAAAATTTTAGGGTCCTTATGGGATCCTAGTGTTTTATTAAAAAATTATTTCTCTACTTTAAATTTTTTAATTGCCTGATTGGGTTCTATGATGGTATACCCCACCCAAAATCCAGGGTCATATTGGATGAGATTGACGGGCAAAACATCGGGATTTTCTGTAAAAGCATCAAAGGTTTCTTGTGAAATACGCTGGGTTTCAAAAACGACGATTTGATATTTTTGAAATTGATTGGTACTGAGATTCAATTCCATTTTTAATTCATTTTGTTTGTTCCGTCCTTTAACAATTTTATTTTTTTCTATAATGCTAAAGGAGCGATTTACTCCTGTTTCAAATTGATCCGTGAGTTCCAAATATTCTACTGCGTATTTTCCTGTATTCATTTTTTTAAACTGAATTTTGGCTTCTTTAAAATAATGTTTAAAAGAGAAGCCCAGTAAGCTCAGGTCACGCAGGTTTTGTATGTTTTTATATTCCACTCGAATGAGTGCCATTTCATCCGCATCAATATAGAGTTTACCCGCAAAGTCCTCATTTCTATTCGGTTTGAATTCGAGTACATAAACGGGGGTATCGTTGAAATAAGTAAAATCTACCTTTTCGAAATCATAACGATTGGATTTCTCCAAAACCGATATGGACAGTGCTTCTTTTTTGAATAATGAACTTATAACATTGGTTAGAAGTCTTTTTTTCCATTTGGAAAAAGACTCTTTTTTCTGGGCTAATTTTTCATCAGGCGATAAGGTGTCTTTGTCGGAGGAATTAAAATCTACATCCTCTAATTTTGTGCTAATAATTCCCATTCTGAGTTTAAAGTAGGAATCCTTTTTTACATTTTGTTTTAAAATGGTATCAAATGCTTTTTCAATATTATTAAATATTGCAGTAGTTTTTTTGTCTTCTAATTCAAGTGCTTTTTCAATTTCTAGTTTCTGATTTTCTTTTGTAAAATCTCCGTATAAATTCCCTAAAACCTCAGTGTGCCATTCGTTTTTCCGTGGAACTTTTAAAAGCGTACTGTCCCAAAAGGCTTGATCAAATTCTTTAATAGAAGATTTTTTTATGTTGACTTTTAGCGTTTTAAATTCTTGGGCTCCCGATTCTCTAAAAAAAACTTTTTTATTGGTTAGTCGCAACTCATATTTCTCCGAGATATTTTTTTTTACTGCCTTGATGATGTCTTCTGCACTCAAGTTTTGGTTGGATAAAATAATGGAACCTAAGGCAATTGTTTTGGAAGGCAATAAAACAATACTGTCTTTAAATGAGGTGATGGGATACCCCAAAGTTTTATAACCCATGCAGGAAATGAAAAGTGAATCTTCAGTTTGTGGAGGGGTCTCGAATTGAATTTTAAATCGTCCTTCTTCATTTGACAATACACCTTTATCAGAGGATAAATAAATACTGGCATAAGGGATGATTTCCTTAGTTAGACTGTCTTTAACTACAGCACTAATCTCCTGACTTTTTAAGGCTTGACTTCCTGATAAAAAAAAGGCAAAACAACTAATAAAAAAGGAGAGGGATTGTTTCATACAATTTAAAGATAGCGATGAATTTCGTCAACAGCAGAGAATTTAAGAGTTTAGTATTTCTTTATAATTGTTCTTGTAGGAGTTTAATGTCATCACGGTATTTTGCAGCCTCTATAAAGTCTAAGGCTTTGGCAGCTTTTTCCATTTCCTTGCGAAGTGTTCTAATTTTCTTTTCAATTTGAGGTTTGCTCAGGTATCGATTCGCTTCCTCTGCTACTTTACGGGATTCTAGTTCATTTGCGTGGGTTGATAACGAATTTTTAGCCAAGGCACTGTCCAATGATTTGTTCAATGCCGTAGGCGTGATGCCGTGTTTAAGATTATAAGCGGTTTGTTTTTCTCTACGATAGCGAGTTTCGTCTATGGTTTTTTGCATACTCTTGGTAATCACATCGGCATACATTATTGCTTTTCCTTCAACATTTCGTGCGGCTCTTCCTATGGTTTGTGTTAACGAACGATGTGAACGTAAAAAACCTTCTTTGTCTGCATCTAAAATAGCGACAAGAGAAACCTCTGGAAGATCCAAACCTTCACGTAAAAGGTTGACCCCAATTAGAACATCAAAAACTCCTTTTCGTAAATCTTGCATGATCTCCACTCGCTCTAAGGTATCCACATCACTGTGAATGTAGCGACAACGAATTTGTGCTCGACTTAAATATTTAGTCAATTCTTCCGCCATTCGTTTGGTAAGTGTAGTAACCAGTGTTCTTTCGTCTTTTTCAACGCGTACTTGAATTTCTTCAATTAAATCGTCGATCTGATTCAAGCTGGGGCGGACTTCAATAATGGGATCCAGTAGTCCTGTTGGGCGAATGATTTGCTCCACAAATACTCCTTCAGTTTGTTCTAATTCGTAATCTGCGGGAGTAGCGCTTACATACATCACTTGATTTTGTAAACTTTCAAATTCCTCAAATTTTAAAGGACGATTATCCATTGCGGCAGGAAGACGAAAACCGTATTCCACTAAATTTTCTTTTCTACTTCTGTCACCACCATACATGGCATGTACTTGCGAAATGGTCACATGGCTTTCGTCAACAATCATTAGAAAGTCTTTTGGGAAATAATCTAATAAACAGAAAGGGCGTGTGCCGGGAGCTCTTCCATCCAGGTAGCGTGAATAATTTTCTATCCCTGAACAGTAGCCTAGTTCACGAATCATTTCCAAATCAAATTCTGTTCGTTCATGCAGTCTTTTAGCTTCAAGTGGTTTTCCAATTTCTTTAAAATAATCCACTTGCTTAATTAAATCTTCTTGAATTTGAAGAATTGCATTTTGAAGGATGTCAGGAGAAGTAACAAAAATATTAGCAGGATAAAGATTCACTTTATCGTATTGTTCCAGTCGACTATTGTTTATGGGATCAAAAGCTTCAATTCGTTCAATTTCATCCCCAAAAAAATGGATTTTAAATGCAATATCTGCATAGCCAGGAAAAACATCAATAATATCACCCAAAACTCTGAAATTTCCTCTGTTGAATTCTGCAGTAGTTCGAGAGTATAAACTTTGAACCAAACGATGCATAAGTTGTGTTCTAGAAATAACTTGATCACGCTCTATGGTAATTACATTTTTTTCAAATTCAGCAGGGTTTCCAATTCCATATAGACAAGATACAGAGGCAACGACTAAGACATCGCGTCTCCCAGATAGAAGGGAGGAAGTAGTGCTAAGACGAAGCTTTTCGATATCCTCATTGATGGATAAGTCTTTTTCGATATACGTACCACTGGTAGGAATGTAAGCCTCTGGTTGGTAATAATCGTAGTAGGACACAAAATACTCTACAGCATTTTCTGGAAAAAACTGTTTAAACTCTGAGTAAAGCTGAGCAGCCAATGTTTTATTGTGTGCTAAAACAAGGGTGGGGCGTTGGAGTTGTTGCACGGCATTTGCCATGGTAAATGTTTTTCCGGAACCCGTTACCCCTTGGAGAGTAACATAAGGATCTTGGTTTTGAAACTGCGTAACAATTTCTTCAATGGCCTTGGGTTGATCGCCAGTAGGCTTAAAATCAGAAACGAGTTTAAAATCCATAATATTTTAGAAAATGCAAAATTACAAAATATCAAATGGATATTGAGGTTGCTTTAACAAAGAAACTACAAATCTCTTCTCTTTAAAAGGAAATAAGAACCTCTAATAAACAAGGCTGACCAAACGATAACAATCGCAATATTGAAAAAGGAAACAGAATAATCTTTTGTAAAGGCTTCCCCCATTTGATCGGCTATATTTTGGATAGCAGAAAGTCGAGTGAAAGGTTCTTTGATTAAATTTCCCATTGCATTTAATGGAAAAAACTGAAACACCTGTTCTGCTGAAATTTGCGGAATAAGGTCAGAGAGCTTCCATTTCATAAGTCCAAACACGATTCCTTCAGTAACTTGCCACAAGGCCAGGAAGCCGAGTGCAAAAGCTGATCGTTTGATAAGGATTGATAAAAATAAACAGAAGGTGAAAAATCCAAAAAGTTTGACTGCATAGGCCAGCAAATATTCTAAATCCATGAATATAATTTGCAATTCATTATAGTCAGAGTAGATTCCACCTAAAATTAATGAAATGATAAAAACGAATAGGGTAGAAATGACGACAAAAGCAAGTATTGCATACACTTTAGTTCGAAGAAATTCAGCCTTACTTAGACCATCAATAAGATTTTGTTTTAATGTTTTGTTGGAGTATTCATTCCCAATCATTGCAACGATAATAATTGCAAAAAACACCTTTAGCAAAGCGATCACAAAGGTATTAAAATGCCAGATGTAGGGAAAGTTAAAGATTCCTTGTTCTGCTAAATGAAAATTGATCGGACCCAATTCAACTTTAATGGTACTGAGAATAGCAATACTAAAAATGAGTAGGAAATATCCAAAGATTAAAACTTTAGAAATCCTACTGTGCCAAAGTTTATATAATTCAATTTGTAGGAGTCGCATGTTCTTTGGTTTGGGTTAAAGATAAAAATTGACTTTCTAGTGAAGGTTGCTTTTTTGAGAAATGGGTAAGAAGTATTCCTTTTTTTTGTAATTCTTTAGAAAAAACAGCCGTACTAATGTCTTGGGTTAAGTTCACCTTGTAGTATTTATTTTCTTTACTAATCTCACCAATTGCAGGGTGTGCTTCAAGAAAGTTTAAAAGTTGTTCATTGTTTTCTGTAGCAATTTCAAAATAGCCGAAGGATTGAGAAAGACCCTCTACCTCACCTTCGTAATATTTGACACCATTTTTAAGTACAATCACATTTGTACATACTTTTTCTACTTCGTCTAATAAATGTGAAGCGAGAAGAATTGTTGTTCCCTGTTGTGCAATAGTCAGAATTAATTCTCTGATTTGGTGAATGCCCTCGGGGTCAAGTCCATTGGTGGGTTCATCCAAAATCAAAAGATCGGGTTGGTTTACTAAAGCTGCTGCAATGGCCAAGCGTTGTTTCATTCCTAAAGAAAAAGTGCTGAATTTGCTGTTTTTTCGATCCCAAAGATTGACAAGCTTCAACAGCTCTTCTATTGTATCCGTACTACATTGTTTGATTTTACAGATTAATGTTAAGTTTTGGAGCGCAGTCATGTAAGGGTAAAAATTAGGTCGCTCAATTATGGCGCCAATTTTTTTAAGAGCTTCATGTGTGGTTAGACTCCCATCATACCATTGGAAAGTCCCTGAAGTGGGATTAATGACATTCAATACCATGCCCAAAGTAGTGGATTTTCCACTTCCATTGGGACCTAAGAGTCCGTAAACCTTTCCCTTTGTGAGGGAAAGAGAGAGCTTATTTACAGCGGTGAGACCTCCGTATTTCTTGGTGAGTTCGTTAAGTTCCAGTAAGGTGTTTGACATAGGTTTAAAAATAAAACGATTTGGGTAGTGATTTGTTACGTTTGTAATTCATTTTTTATAAAGTTAGTTCAATTATCTTAAGGGTTATTACTTTGAACTTAAAAACACTATTTTTGATAAAACCTGAATATGGAAGAAAAATTAATTTCCAAAAAAAAGCCTTTTTTTAAAATATCCAAGGAGTTGGCTTCTTTCCTAAATGAATACGAAAGATGGATTGACACTCCTGTGTGTTACGATGATTTACTTCGCTTTTCAGGTTCAGTGATCGTCTATGATAAGAATGATAATGATACACTTTGGGTGAGTGTTTATTATACCGACAGTGAGCGCAGGGAGATTGAATTTAGTTTGAAGAAAATATATACTCAATTGCATTCCGACGGGAACGAATCTGCAATTCCTTATTTAAATATTGATGCAATTGATTATTGCACTTTTGGAAATTCTAAACCCTTTCGTATTAAAGTCCGGAATATTTTGAATGATAATTTCACCTATTATTATATTAAAAAGACAGATGCCTCACGAGTTTTTGGTTTGGAATTTGAACATATGCTTTCGCCTTACAATTTAAATTTCTTGGTCAATGACAATACTTTGATCGAGGAGCATATTGCGGGAATCCCTGGTGACACATTTATGAAAGAGTTTCTGCCACAATGCAATGAAGCTGAGAAAGCTCAAATTGCAAAAGAGTATGTCAAATTTAATGAGCGGAGTATGATTCGTTTGTTAGGCGATATGCGTGCTTATAATTATGTAGTGGTTCCAACGCATGATTTTGATCAAGTGGTCTACAAGATTCGTCCAATTGATTTTGATCAACAATCCTTTGAGGGACGCTTGTCCGTTTATCGTCCCCAGTTTTTTAAAGAGAATGGACCCATTATGGATCTGGTTCGTTCAAAACTCACCCATGATTCCATCAACCAATATAAAATAGAAGAGCGTTCTATTGTTGCCAGACGTATTATCAGTTCAGGGAATCGACTCAATAAATTGGTAAAAACCATGCAGTTAGAATTGTTTACGCTTCCAGAAAATCTAGAACGTTTGCGAAATGAAATTTATAAGTTTACCCAAGACAAAGCTTTTTTGAATAGTAAAACAATGGGGGATATTATGAAGGCCTCTTTTGAATACGTTCGAAAGCATTATGAAAAGGTAGACACACACAGCCAGTTTTAGTAAAAATCACTATCGTCATAATCTTGTTGTTCTGAATCCTCATCATCTAGACTGTCTTCAAAACCATCTTCTTTAAAAGGGGTATCACTTTCAAAGGATTTGTCAGGAGCTTCCTCTGGAACTTCTCCTTCGGCATGAATAAGATTGGGATAGTTTGTACCCACAATCAATTCTCCAACTTCCATTAATTCAATGAAAAAAGTCCATAAATTGAGGAAATCATAGATATAAAGCAATTTATGCACTTCAGCTGAAAAAATAGTATTCAGTACAGTTTCGCCATAATTAGGTTGTGCAATGTCCATAGATTCTAGGGGCATTTCTTCTCCTTGTTCCCACGCATCATTAGTGGTGTAAAAGGAAGCCATTTCATTACCTAAGAAACCAAATGCTTGTGTGACGGCATGATGTAAATCTTCTAAAGTAGCCATTTCATCAATTTCTATATCGCGAAGGACATCCTCTTTAACATCTAAAATAACTCGAATTCTATAAATCATAATTGTTTTTTAAGGGTCAACATAAAATAACTTTGTGCTCCAAACAATAAGGAAGCTAATACTAGGTGTAAGGGTTGAGAAGAAAAGGGAAAATCAAAGTAATACATCCAAATTCCCGATAGGATTTCCACGCCAAGCAAAGATAGAATAACAATAAAAACCTTGGGTATTGTTTTGTTTTGATATAATAAATAACCTAAGTAGCCGTGAACGAGAAGCACGAGAATAGAAAAACTTCGATGGAAATAAAATAGAATGGGTGCATCTGCTAGCCAAGATGAAGCTTGTTCTAAATTGAAGAAATGCATTTGTTCGTCCACAAACTGTCGAACTTGGGTTCCCATTCCAATTTGAACAAGTGTTAAAATCAATCCAACTCCTAAAACCTTTTGAAGTCTTGAAGTGTTCTTTAAGAATGTTTCGGACTGTTTTTCTCGGGCTAAAAGAATGACCAATACTAGCACAAGTAATAGGGCCATTACCATATGGAGGGTTATTTTAAAAGGGAGTAAGTTGGAGTCAACGACTGTTTTTCCTAACCACCCTTGAAATCCCATTCCAAGAATAACAAGAAAAGACAATAAGGTTGAGGTTGGGTCTGTTTTTATTCTCCATAAAGAACTAATAAATAGTAAAAGAGTGGCCAACCCAGCGAATACCCCTAAGAGACGGTTGATAAATTCTATCCAAGTATGGGTAGCATTAAAAATGGCATAATCATGTTTTGTGTAGGCTTCCCAATTTTTTGGTTGATAAGTATCTTGGGAGGTAAAATCGGATGAAGCTACACGTAAACTTTCGTTCAGAATAATCACTTCTCCTTCATGATATTGGTGATTGGATTTCCAATCTAGTTGGTTTCGTTCTGTGGGTGGAATTAAATACCCAAAACACTTAGGCCAATCAGGGCATCCCATGCCACTTCCCGTCATTCGTACAACAGAGCCCGCTGCTATAACGAGGTAGACCAGGATCAAACTGGTAACAATGAGTGTTTTAAATTGTTTTTTCATGAAATATAAGTCCAAGTTTTTTCCCTTCAGTTTTCATTTTTTCAAAAGCGGCCTTTTGTTCATTTGGAATTTCACCTTCTAAAATCGCTTCTTTTATGGCTTCTTTTATTAACCCAATTTCTCTGGAAGGCTTTAGGTTAAAAAATTTCATAATGACCTCCCCTGAGATAGGGGGTTGAAAGTTTCGCAAATGATCTTTTTCTTCAACGGCGATAATTTTTTCACGAACAATTTTAAAGTTATTATGATAGCGTTTAAAACGTTCTGGATTTTTGGTTGTGATATCAGCTTCACATAGTGTTATCAAGTCATCAATAAAGGGTCCGGCATCGAAAACTAAACGTCTTATGGCAGAATCGGTCACTTGTTCTTCAGCAATAATAATAGGCCGAGAGCTCATAAAAACCATCTTCTGAACGAATTTCATTTTTTCATTTAATGGCATTTTTAAGCGTTTAAAAAGCCTATATGTCATTTTTGCTCCCACGAATTCGTGGTTGTGGAAGGTCCAGCCTACGGGGGGTTTGAATTTTTTTGTGGGAGCTTTGCCAATATCATGAAGTAAAGCCGCCCAACGTAGCCAAAGGTCATTACTGTTTTTGCACAAATTATCAACGACTTCTAAAGTATGATAAAAATTGTCTTTGTGTTTTTGTCCTTCAATTTCTTCAACACCTTTTAGATCAATTAATTCTGGAAGTATTCTCTTAAGAAGTCCAGTTTTTTCCATTAAAACAAAGCCCTTAGAGGGTTTTGGAGTCATTAGAATCTTATTCAATTCCTCTACAATACGCTCTTTGGTAATAATATCAATTCGATGTGCATTGCGACTAATAGCGTCAAAAGAAGCCGAATCGATTGTGAAATCCAACTGGGTGGCAAAGCGAATGGCGCGCATCATTCGAAGCGGATCATCTGAATAGGTAATATCTGGATCTAGGGGGGTGCGTAAAATACCTTGTTCTAGATCTTTGAGTCCATTAAAGGGGTCAATGAGGGTACCATAATCCTCAGGATTAAGACTAATAGCCAATGCATTGATAGTAAAGTCACGTCGGTTTTGGTCATCTTCTAAAGTACCTGGTTTTACCACTGGATTTCTACTTTCTTTAGAATAAGATTCTTTACGGGCTCCTACGAATTCTAAATCGATATCTTCCCACTGAACCATTGCAGTTCCATAGGTTTTGAATATTTGAACCCCTTTAGCGCCGGGTAGTTTTTTTTGAACAGCAAGGGCAAGATCAATCCCTGATCCCAAAGTCACAATATCAATATCTTTTTTTTGAGAACGATTTAAGAGATGATCTCTTACGAATCCACCAATGACAAAGCCCTTGGCATCTGAGTTTGCAACTACTTCTTGCAATACTTTAAACACCGGGCTGGAGAGGGTTTTAGAAAAATCCTTTAGTAATTTCACGCACGTAGAATCTGAACATTTCCATCAACATCAATTTTTATAACTCTTGAAGGTTGATTTGAATTGGTTTCTTTTTGCAAAGGTACAACATAGTCAACCCCTTCCAAAATTTTTGAATCAATGGAATTAAAATTTTTTGGAGTCTCACAGCCACTCATATTGGCTGAGGTAGAGATGATTGGTTTTCCAAATGCAGCAAGCAATTCTTGACAAAATGCATGTCTGGGAATACGGATTCCAACAGAGCCATCCGATCCTATTAGATTGGATGCTAAATGAATACATTTTGGATAGATTAGGGTAGTGGGGCGTTCTTCTTCTAGAAATTTAAAAGCGACTTCTGGAATTTCCTGAACATATTCTTTTAACATGTTCATGTCTTTAACCAATACTATTAAAGCTTTGTGATCCACACGCTGTTTGAGCGTATAAATATTTTGAACAACTTCTGGAGCCAAAGCATCGCCACCAATACCCCAAACTGTATCTGTTGGGTATAGTATCGTTTGCTTGTTTTGTAAAGCGGTTAAAGCTTTATTCATCATAAAAGGAAAATATATATTTACTACACTGCAACATTGTGCGTCCGCAAGGCATCATTCAAAGAGGTTTTTTTGTCAGTACTTTCTTTTCGTTTTCCAATAATCAAAGCACAGGGCACTTGAAAATCTCCTGCAGGAAATGTTTTGGTATAACTTCCTGGAATCACCACGGATCGATTGGGGACATATCCTTTCGTTTCGATGGGTTCAGAGCCTGTAACATCAATTATTTTTGTGGAGGCTGTCAATACGACATTGGCACCTAATACTGCTTCTTTCCCTACACGCACCCCTTCCACTACGATGCTTCTTGATCCCAAAAACGCATTGTCTTCAATAATCACTGGAGCGGCTTGTAAAGGCTCTAAAACACCGCCAATTCCAACCCCACCACTCAAATGTACATTCTTACCTATTTGTGCACAACTACCAACGGTTGCCCAAGTATCTACCATAGTTCCTTCGTCAACATAGGCACCAATATTTACATAGCTCGGCATTAAAATAACACCCGATGATAAGTAAGCACCGTGTCTTGCTACTGCATGGGGTACTACACGAATTCCTTTTTCTTTGTAGCCTTTTTTTAATGGCATTTTATCATGAAATTCTAAAGGACCCGATTCTAAGGTTTCCATTTTTTGGATTGGAAAATACAATACTACCGCTTTTTTGACCCATTCGTTCACTTGCCACCCCTCTTCAGTGGGTTCCGCTACTCTTAGCTTTCCTTCATCCAGTTGAGTGATCACGGATCGGATGGTATCTTGCGTTTGTTTTTCTTCAAGGAGGGAACGATTCTCCCATGCGGCTTCGATTATATTTTTCATTTTCTAAATTTTTGACAAATGTAAAGAATTCAAAAAGATTGATATGAAGCTTATCTTTTTGAAAAAGGTATATTTGCAAAAAAAGTTTGATGGGTGCTTTAGTAGGAATTGATTTTGGAACAAAACGGACAGGACTGGCTTGTACTGATCCTCTAAAAATCATTGCAAGCGGACTTAATAACTTACCTACTTCAGAAGTTATTCCTTTTTTAAAAAACTATTGTAAAACAGTGGATGTCGAGACTTTTATTGTGGGAAAACCACTTCAAAAAGACGGTGCTCCGGGAGCGGTGGAATTACACATAAAGAATTTTATTGCAAAGCTTAAAAATCACTTTCCCGCTCAAACTATTGAACGCTATGACGAACGCTATACTTCTAAGCTCGCTTTTCAATCCATGATCGATGGAGGGCTAAAGAAGAAGCAACGCGCTAATAAAGGAATGATTGATCAGGTTAGTGCTACACTAATTTTGCAATCTTACTTAGATTTTAAAACAAATACACTATGATTTTACCGATTGTAGCTTACGGTGCTCCCGTATTAAAAAAAGAAGCAGATGAGATAACAAAGGACTATCCAAAATTGTATCAACTCATTGAGAACATGTGGGAAACCATGTATGCTTCCAATGGAGTGGGACTCGCAGCCCCTCAAATTGGTTTGTCTATTCGTCTATTCGTGATTGATGCAGCTCCCTTTTCAGAAGATGAGGAACTAGAAAAAGAAGAGGTTGAGGTATTAAAATCATTCAAAAAAGTATTTATAAATCCCGAAATCATTGAAGAAGACGGTCCGCTTTGGGAGTTTAATGAAGGCTGTTTGAGTATTCCAGATGTACGTGAGGATGTGAGTCGAAACGAGAGAGTTAAAATTCAATATTTTGATGAACTGTTCCAGGCACAAGAGTTAGTATTAACTGGTCTAGCAGCTCGTGTCGTTCAACATGAATATGATCACATAGAAGGGATATTGTTTACAGATCATCTCACCCCGTTAAAGAGACGATTGTTAAAAAATAGATTAAATTCAATTTCAAAGGGAGCCATTCAGGTAGATTATCCCATGAAATTTCCAAACAAACCAAAACGATAATATGCAATTAGATAAAATTTTAGCAATTTCTGGAAGACCTGGTCTTTTTGAAATGGAAGCTCAAACCCGAAGTGGTATTGTTGCTCGGTCTCTAGTAGATGGGAAACGTATTACCACATCTATAAACAGTCAAATAAATATCTTAAGTGAAATTCAGATTTATTGTATCGGATCTGAAATCCCATTGGCTGAGGTTTTTGAAAAAATACTGAAGAAAGAAGATGGAAAAAATGCAAGTGTAAGTCCAAAAGCTGCAGCTGTAGATTTAGAGGCGTATTTCTTTGATATCTTGGACAATTACGACGAAGAACGCGTGTATCCAAGTGATATTAAAAAAATCATTCAATGGTACAATCTTTTACTCCAAAAAAAACTGATTGATTCTCCAGAGCCCAAAACAAAGAAAAAAAAGGAGAAACCTACTGCTAAAAAATCTACAACAACCAAAGAGGAATGAATTCTAAAGCATCCAAACTAGAAGCTTTTGGGCGATTGCTGGAGGTCATGGATGAACTACGCGAAAAATGCCCTTGGGATCAGAAGCAGACCTTTGAGACCTTACGTCATTTGACAATTGAGGAAACTTACGAGTTAGGTGATGCTATCTTAAATAAAGACCTTAATGAAATCAAGAAAGAGTTAGGGGATCTTCTACTTCACATCGTTTTTTATGCTAAACTGGGAAGTGAAGAAGATGCTTTTGACATAGCCGATGTAACCAATGATATTATTGAAAAGCTAATCTATAGACATCCTCATATCTATGGAGAGGTTTCCGTTTCTGATGCGGATGAGGTGAAGAAAAACTGGGAAGCTTTGAAATTATCTGAGGGAAAGCAAAGTGTTTTGGAGGGGGTGCCTCAGGGTTTGCCTGCGCTAATTAAAGCACAGCGAATGCAAGAAAAGGCCGCTGGAGTTGGTTTTGATTGGAATACGAAAGAGCAAGTTTGGAATAAGTATATGGAAGAACTAGCCGAACTAGATCAAGCTATGATTCAAGGAGATTCAGAAGCCATAGAAGCTGAATTTGGCGATGTTTTATTTTCATTAATAAATTATGCGCGTTTTTTGAAAATCAATCCGGAATCTGCACTGGAACGAACCAATCAAAAGTTCATTCAACGGTTTCAATTTATTGAATCCCAAGCCAAAGAGCAAGGCTCATCCATTGAGAAATTATCATTGGATGAGATGGAGGCTTTGTGGCAACAAGCTAAAAATTAATTGTCCTCGGTGCTTTCCTCTGTTTCTTGTTCTGAATTTTCTGAAACCTTTTTGGCTGATTTTTCTTGAGAATTTCTAATTTGTTTTAAACGGATGTAATCTTCTGTTGCTTTATCAATTTTGTTTTGACAGGTTTTAATTTGTTTCTCAACATTTTTGAATAAAGGATTCTCAGAACTTGAGTTGCTGAAAAAGGCTAAATTATTTTCTAACTGAGTTAATTCAGCTTTAAGGGAAGACACATTGGTTCTTGCAGTTTGTAATTCTTGTTGTAAACGTTTTGAATCCCCTTGTAGAATGAGTGCATTTAAATCCATAAGGATTTCGTTTTTCACTTCATTATCTAATTCCACTTTCTTGACTCCTGCGAGCAAGGCATTGGAAAAAGAATAATTAATTTTTTCTTGATTTACAGTGTCTAATCTGCTAATGGCCTTCCAAGTGTCCCAGAAGTTGTTGTACTCTTCTTTAAGTGTTTCAATATCAGTAGAGAAAGTAAAGGCTTTAAGTGTTTCAATTTGTGCAATTTTTTCCTTTTGCATTGCCTCCTGTTCGGAGGTAAGACGTTGAAAACCTGACTTTAAACGATCAAAAAAGGTTTTTTGAACCTCAGAAAATTCACTCCACAACTTGTTATCGATTTTACGAGGAACAAAACCAACTCCTCTCCATTCTTTTTGAATATCTTTCATTTCTTGGGATCGAGATTCCCAAGTTTCACTTTCAACGATGGCCTTTGATTTTTCAATCAAGGCTTTTTTAGCATTGATATTTTGGTTGTATTCTTTTTTTTGTTCCTTGTAAAAAACATTTTTTAATCGCATGAATTCTCGTCCAATATCTCTGAATTCTTGCCAGGTTGCTTTACTGTCTTTTGCTGGAACGTAGCCTATTGTTTTGAATTCTTCACGAAGTTGGTTGTACTTATTTATTGCGTTTTGCCACGCTTTATGAGTCTCAATAGGGGCTTCGGTTAAGGATTTCATTTCCTTGAGTAAAGTTTCTTTCTTTACTAGATTTTCCTTCATGGCCCCAACCATATCTTTCTGGTAAGCTTGTCTTTTGGATTGAATAGCCTTTGAAGCTTCTTGGAATCGATTCCATAAATCTTCGCTATGTTCTTTTGCTACAGGACCTAAATCATTTTTCCAAAGTTGGTGTAAGGTGTTTAAATCTCTACTTGCTTTGATAATATCCGGAACTTGCTGAAGGGCTTCCGCTTGTTCAATTATCTTTAGTTTTTCCTTGTAATTGTGTTTGTAATCTAAATCACGTAATTCTCTGTTTAAATGGAGAAAATCATAAAAACGCTCAACATGGTGTTTGTAGGTTTCCCAGATATTTTGATTGTCTGCTCTTGGAATTGCCCCTGTATTATACCAGCTTTCCTGCAAGGCACGGAAACTGTTGTATATGGTGTTAATGTTTTGTTCCACATTGATGAGGTTTTTAATTTCTTCAATGATGGCTTTCTTTTTTTCTAAATTTACTTTTTGTGTTGCTTCCTGGCTTTTATAATACTCCCGTCTTTTTTTACGATAATCGTATCCAATTTGATCGAATCTTATTTTGTATTCAGGCTTGAAATAAAAGTCAATTTCATTTCCCCCTTCTTTAATGAATTTTTGTTTATTGGCTTCTAAATCAATATGAAACTTCTCTTCAAATACACGGTTGATATTTTGAATTTGTTTGTTGTTTCGATACCAATCATCGCTTGTAGTAACTTTTAAAAATAAATCAATGAGATCATCCAAGGGGAGATCAGATAAATTGATTTCTTCCTTTGTTTCAATATCGTTCTCTTCTTTTTTAGATTCTGTTTTTTCTTGAACTTCCTCTGGAGTTTCTTCTGCGGGGGGCTCTTGAACTTTTTCTATTTTTGTTTCAACGGAATCAGGGGATACTTGATCAACTGTAGGTTGAATTTCTTTTTCTTGCGGTTTCGTTTGATCGTCCGCACCCGATGGTATGGTATTTTCTTCCATAGTCTATAGCTTAGATACAAATAATATACATTTTTTTGGATTCTAAAAATAGAATCTGTCAAATTTTGGTCAGAGATCCTATTATGCCGTAAACAAATTTATGAATTCCAAAGTTCCCATGATTTTTCTGCTTGATAGATGAGCATTTTGTAGCCATTAGTTGTTTTGGCTCCTTTTGATTTGCCTAGCTTCATAAAAGCAGTTTCTGATGGATTATAGATTAAATCAAAAAGTAAATGCTTATTGTTTATCCATTGATAAGGGAGTGGGGGTGCTTTTTCTACAGCTGGGAAAGTTCCTAATGGAGTGGTATTTACAATGAGATCTGCTTGTTCCATTAGCGCTTCATCCAGTGCATCGTAACTTAATTGGGCTGAGGTTGGATTTCTAGACACAAAAGAGTAATTGCAATCCAGTTTGTCAAGAACAAATTTAATGGCCCCTGAGGCGCCGCCAGTTCCTAAAATGAGTGCATTTTTTGGAGGTGTTTTTATGACTTCTTCTAAGGCTTTTTGAAAACCTACATGATCTGTATTGTGCCCCGTAGTGGTTCCATCGCTCTCCCAAACAATCGTGTTTACGGCTTCTATTGCCTGGGCTTCGTCAGAAATACGGTTTAAAAAAGGCATGACCTCTTTTTTATAAGGGATAGTAACATTGAGTCCAGCCGGGAGTCTTGTCTCTGTTAGCAGTTTTGCAAATCCTTCAATATCAGAAAAATCAAAATTGATGTACTGGTGGTTCTTTAAACCTTCTTTTTCAAACTTATTGTTAAAATAAGTTCTTGAAAAGGAGTAATCAATATTCTTTCCTACCAGTCCGAATTGCTTTGTCATTTCTTTTTTTATCATAATAATCTATTGCAAATAAAAGTATGGCTCCACAAAAAAGCGCAGCAATCACACCATAAGTATCTAATGTACTGAAATCCGGGAAACTATATTGATAAGAGGCTACTTCTTGATTTCCAACACTATTTAGCAGAGGTTCGCCCAGAGGATTATATTTTAAAACTTTTGTTTTCCAAGGCCATACTAAACGCAAGGTTCCAGCGATAAAACCAATGATGGCTGCCAAGGTATGTTGCGGATAGCGCTTAAGGACCCATTTAATAAGATTAGAGAAAAGAACCAAACCGGTGAGTGATCCGAGTCCAAATACAGCGATTATAATCAAAAAGCGTTGAAGAATAGGGTCGTTGAGGGGCTCAAAATCACCAACTATACAATGGGTCAATACTTTAAAAAGCGCATTGACGGAATCGACTAAGAGCAAATTGTAATTGCCTAAAATTAATAGGAGAAAAGAGCCTGAAAGTCCTGGAATGGTCATTCCTGAAACACTAATAATGCCACAAAAAAGAACAAATAGGAGTTGATCGTTTTCCGAAATAGGTCGAGCAAAACTTAAGCTTAAACCTAAAATTAATCCAATAGCTAAAATCAAAACAGTTGATTTTCTCCAATACTCAACTTGTTGGATCACTAAATATAAAGAAGCGATGATCATCCCCAAAAAAGCACCCATTACTAGTGCTTCGTTTTTACTTAATGCGTAGTCCAGTAAAAGCGAAATACTAAAAAAACTAATAACAACCCCTCCAAAGAGAGTGATTAAAAAGCGACCATTGACATATTCCCAAAAGGACTTAAGCCGTCCCGATAAGAAAAGTTTCAGTGCTTTTAAATTAAGTCTTTGAAAGGAAAAAATGAGTTCTTCATAAAAGCCACCCACTAAAGCGACGATGCCTCCGGAAACTCCGGGAACTTTGTTGGCTGCCCCCATTGCAATTCCTTTTAGAACCAAGAAAAAAGTTTCAGATAAAGTTCTTTTTTTTGTCAGGGATTTCATTTTTTTTGAAAGGTCTTGATACGTTCCATGATAAATAAAAGTGAGAAACCAATACTCATCAAAAGGATTGCTTTTAAAATTTGAGCAGTATCTCCTTGATGGGTATTGGGAAGCACTGCAATGGTTTTTTCTACAGTTGTTGACGTGGATGCAACATCATGCTGCCAGGGCCAAACTTTGTGAAGCGCTCCAATCATTAACCCAATAAGGACAGCCATGATTTGTTTGGGATGACGTTCTAAAAGCCATGTTAAAAACTTTGAAAAGACTTTCAAGCCTGTTAAGATGCCCAAAATAAAAACAGCTAAACCACTCCCAACTAAAACAAAAGTTGCCTGATCAAAGTTGAAAACAAGATCTTGAGCTTGTCGCAGGTATGAAATGATGGTCTGATACACCCCCATGACAAATAAAATATAGGCTCCCGACAGTCCAGGCAGGATCATTGCGGATATACCAATGAAACCAGAAAGAAATATATACCAGAGACTGATTTCCTCTTGCCCTCCCTGAAGTTGGGTTACGACAAAAGAGATGAGGGTTCCAAGACACAGGTAAAGAATTGAAGGGAGATCAAAACGGAGTTCGGTCTTTATAAGATAAACAATACTAGCTACTAAGAGACCAAAAAAGAAAGCCCATAATCCGATGGGCTCGTTTAGCATGAGCCATTCTAGAAGCCTTGAGAGTAAAAGTATACTGGAAAGGATTCCTCCAAAAACTGCAAGAAGAAAGGGCCCATTTATTTTTTTCCATACGGCTGCAATCCCTTCTTTTCTTAAAAGATTGAAACTACTCAAGGAAACGGCATTTATACTTTCGAGTAGCTCTTTGTATATTCCAGTAATGAGTGCGATGGTTCCACCAGAAACGCCAGGAACTAGATCGGCTGCTCCCATTAGCATTCCTTTGAAATAAAGTAGTAAATAGCGCATGGATGGTTAACTTATATTTATTTATGCAAAGGTAGAAAACCCTTTTTATTTGATTGTATTCCTCAATTTATTCGGACATAAACGGACGGAATAGGGATAGATCCGATTTAGAGAAGAGTTGAAGGATCAAATCAATGTCTTGTTTTTGTAATTGGGAGGGATTAAGATGAAATTTAGCTTCCTCTGGTTTTCCAGCAATTAAACTACAGCCTCCGAGTCTTAGTTTTAATTCGTTACTTTCAGGATATCCTTTAAATGCAGTTTGAGCCACTTGATAGGCATTTTGCCATTGTTCCATTTCAAGATAAAGATCGATATAATCGAGTAAAAAATTATGTTCGAAATAACCCATGTCAAGGATTTTTTCATATCCTGCTAAAGCTTTTTCGTTTTGTTTTTGTGCTTTGTGAATTTCAGTGCTTTGAATCCAAAGTAGAAAAGAATCACTATTGACCTCTAAAGCACTGTCTAAATAATGTTGCGCTTTTTTATAGTTTTCATTTTGAACATGATGGTTTATCAATGATTCCCAACCTTTCTCGTTAGTTGGCTCTGCTTGAACGGATTTCAAATAAAACTTTTGAGCCAATCGGTCATTTCCTAATTTTTCATGACAGCGACCGATACTCTGAAAAACAAAAGCACTAGGTTCTGTGGTGTTTAGTGCAACCTCATAATTTTCTATTGCCTCATTGATTCGTCCAATGCGTTCCAGTATTTTCCCTTTTTCGATATAAGCTCCAGTGAAAGTATCATCACTGATAATAGCAAATTCAAAGGCAGATAATGCTTCCTTGGTTTGCCCCATTTTGACAAATAATTTACCCAGTTGTAACCAGGCTACTTCACAATAAGGATCAACTTCCAATACTTGATTAAGGGAGGCAATTGCTTCCTCGTCTTTATTTAATTGTTCATAGCAATACAAAAGGTTATATAGCGCAGGATAGTCTTCGAAATTATTTAAAAGACAGTTTTTGAAAAAATATTCTGCATCTTCATATTCCTCTGCCAGTAAATGTTCCATTCCCAACAAATTCCATATTTCAACAGGATCTTCTGAGAACTCCAAAGCTGTATGGAGAAACTCTATTGATCCTTTATGATCTCCAGTTTTTGAAGCAATCGTTGCTTTCTGAAGTGCGATTTCTTCTTCAAGAGGAGCTATTTTTTGTATGTAATTCAAAAGTTCAATTGCATTGTCAAACTTTTCATCTAAAATAAAAATTTCACTTTGAAGCATCATTAGTTCAATATTTGACGGATGTTGATCAAGCCCCATTCTCAAGGCTTTTTTTGCCAATTGAGTATCGCCAAATCCGAGGTAGTGTACAATGATATCTTCAAATTCCTGTGCGTCGAAAAAGTAGACATGATTTGTTTTGAGCATGTGCTCAAATTTGGTGATGGAAGATTGGACATTTTCCGAATTGAAATTCAGCATAAAGTGGTATCTAAACTAATATTTAAATTTAATGACTACTGAGAGACGATTTTGTTTCCTGTAAGTATTGTTTTTAACAAATTAATTAACACAAAACAGATTAGATTTCATCTAATACAGAACGAAGGATGGCGCATCCTTTTTTGATTTCATTTTTTGTGATAGTTAGCGGTGGGGAGATACGAATTGCTTTTTTTTCCCAAAGAAGCCAAAAAAGTAAAAGCCCACGATCAATGCATTTCAAGACCACTTGATTTACTTGTTCAGGGTTTTTTAGTATGGGAGCGAGCATCAATCCTTTCCCATGAATAGCTTTTATTTTTGGATGATTTAATTCGGAGCGAAACAAGGCTTCTTTTTCTGGAATTTCATGTAATATTTTTGAATCCCTGATTACTTTTAAGGTAGCCAAACAGGCTGCTGCAATAACTGGATTTCCACCGAATGTCGTTATATGTCCCAGTTTGGGATTGTCTTGCAAAAGCGACATCAGTTCATGGGATGCAGTAAAAGCTCCAACAGGCATCCCCCCTCCCATACCTTTTCCTATGACAACGATATCGGGTTTAACATTGAAATGTTCAAAGCCAAAAAAGCGTCCAGTTCTTCCAAACCCGGGTTGAATTTCATCTAAAATTAGTAGGGCTCCTACGGCTTTACACCGCTCTTTAACGTTCTTTAAAAAATCATTCTCTGGAAGAATAAATCCAGCTCCTCCTTGAATGGTTTCCAATAAAACAGCAGCTGTTTTGGTTGTGATTAGGGATAAATCTTCTTCTGAATTGAAGCGAATAAATCGCGTGTCGGGAAGTAAAGGCCGGTAGCCCACTTTTTGATGTTCCGAACCTAAAAGACTCAGAGCACCATGGGTACTTCCATGATAACTATTTAACGCTCCAATGAGTTCGCTTCTTCCTGTCGCTCGCTTAGCTAGTTTCAATGCCCCTTCTATTGCCTCAGTTCCTGAGTTGGTTAAATAAACGGAATGTTGGTTGTCTGGGAGTAAAGCAATTAATTCTTTTGCAAGATGAACAGCAGGTTCTTGGGCAAACTCACCATAAACCATAACATGCATATATTTTTTAGCTTGTTTGCGTATGGCTGAAACCACTTTAGGATGGCAGTGCCCGATACTGCAGGCAGAAACACCGGCCACAAAGTCTAAATATTTTTTACCCGAATTTGCCGTAATGTAACAGCCCTTTGCTTTTTTAACTTCAATACCCAATGGATGAGGAGTAGTTTTGGCTTGATAGTTCAAAAAATCATCATGAAGCAAACTCATTGGGGTATTTTTTCAATTTCTTTTTCTTCGGGTGCTAAGGGAAATTTAAATTTTAAAATTTCAGGGAATTGCTCTTCTTTGTCGTTTTCATCAAAGAGATCCTCTACGGTTTCGGGACGTTCTTTAATTCTCCAAATAAAGCCTTTTAATGTCCGATCGTTCAGTGGAATCTCTTCTTCAGGATACACATCACCGACAGGACTTACTAAGAAAGTAATATCATCAATTTTTCCGTCTACAAAGTTCATCTGAAGTGCACTGCAGGTGGTTTTATCTATTCCAATGAGTTGCAAATCTTCATCGTTGTATAGATAATAGACCATTTCCGTGTTTTTTGTGATGACTATATTGTCAAGCTTACCTTCTTTAAAAGATCCGTCCAAGAGTCCTCCCTTAATTTGTTGATATCCCTCTTCACTTAGGGTATCTTTCTCAATAATAAAAACATTCCCTGTAATTTTAATGGAGTCTAATTTTTTCGTTTCAAGATCTGAAAGAAGTAAAATTTTATTTCCTGACATTTGACTTTCACCAAACCATAAAACGGGATTGTTGGCATTTCGATCTGCTTCGGTAAAAACTTGCTCTTGCTTTTTGGTAAGGGGTTTGTTTAAAAGTTTTGTCAGTCCGATGGATTCATCCAGATAAATCGAGTCTGATCTTCCTCGAATATCACTTTTCAAGATTCGGACATCATAATATCCCCTCAAAATTCTTTTCTCTTCAGGGCCAGTGGCGACAAGTGTATCTGCATGAATGAATAAAGAATCTTGGTCAACAATATTGATGGCCATAGCTCTACGTGTAATTATTGCGGAGTCTTTAGCTTTGAAAATTTCACCATAATGCCCCGTGATAATGGAATTATTCAGTGAATCAACTATGCTAATGTTTTTTGTTGCTGCTGCATAATCATTTTCACTTTCAAAATATAAACTATCCCCTTTGATTATTTTATTGTTATAGTATAAAGTTGCATTTTTTTTAAAGATGCCTTTTTCTCGATCTAAATCATAAAAACCACGTTCACACAAAATGGTGTAGGCTTCCCCTTTTATTTTTGAGGTACCATACAAGTAAGCTTGGTTTAATTCTGTAAAATAATCGAGTTGTTCAGAATTGACAATATAGTCTGGATTTACAATGGTTACGTCTGAGGTAAAACGATATTTTTTTTGATCCATAAAATAAGTTCCTCGATTGCTTGTAAGCGTACTTGCACTATCGACAATAATTCCCTTTGTATTATAAAAAGCTTCTTGATTTATCCTGTCCAGATCCAATCTTTCTGTTTTAAGATTCATGTCAGGTCGTTCTAGGTCTACATTGCCAATAGCAATTGCGGTTTTAGTTTTCCCATCATATTCAATGGTGTTACAAGTCATTCTTAGGCTATCTCCTTGGGTAAAAACTACAGATCCGAGTGCTCTAAAATAATTGTCTTTTGCATAAAAATAAGCTTGATCCGATTCGATTAAAGCACCTTCATGAAATAGGAGTACTCGTTTTTCTGGAGATTTAAAAAGGATATTAGCTCCAGGGAAGCGGGCTTGATCTTGTGTCGAGCCTCCAGCTTGTCTGATCTCAATAATTTTTGGTTCTTGAGCAAGAATTACATTGAAAAAAAGGCTACAATAAACCAGTAAAATTGAACGCAAGTGCAGCCCCATATCTATTGATATTTTTTATCTGAAAATAGTTTGCTTCCGATCAGGGCCTACCGAAACAATTTTAATGGGTGTTTCTAGTGCCTCCTCTAAATAATCGATATAAGCTTGAAAATTTGCAGGAAACTGAGAAGCTTCTGTCATTTGAGTTAAATCTTCTTTCCAGCCCGGAATCTCTTCATAAATAGGCTCAATTCCTGAGTTGATATCGTAAGGGAAATAATCCATAACTCCCGATGTTGTCTTATAGGCGGTACAGATTTTTAATTTTTCAAAACCGGAAAGAACGTCCCCTTTCATCATCATCAATTGGGTGACTCCATTGATGTGAATTGAATATTTAAGAGCCACTAGATCAATCCAGCCACAGCGTCTTGAACGACCTGTAGTAGCTCCAAATTCATGCCCCACACGTCCCATGGTTTCACCATCTTTATCAAAAAGTTCGGTAGGGAAGGGTCCACTTCCTACACGGGTAGTGTAAGCTTTAAAAATTCCGTAAACTTCTTTTATCTTGTTGGGAGCAACACCAAGACCAGTACAGGCGCCAGCAGCTGTTGTGGTCGATGAGGTTACAAATGGGTAAGTTCCAAAATCAACATCTAAAAGCGATCCCTGAGCCCCCTCTGCCAAGATCTTTTTTCCTTCTCGTTGTGCTTCAATAAGATATTGCTCACTGTCCACTAATTTGAATTGACGTAAAGCGTTGATGCTCTCAGAAAATGCGATTTCCATGCTTTTTAGATCATATTCAATCGAAGCATCGTATGCTTTTAACATTCCCAGATGTTTTTGGGTAAGGCGTTTGTATTTTTCTTCCCAATCGGTTGCTAAAATATCCCCCACGCGGATTCCATTCCTGCCGGTCTTATCCATGTAGGTAGGTCCAATTCCTTTGAGGGTAGATCCTATTTTAGCTTTTCCTTTTGCAGCCTCAGAGGCTGCGTCCAATAAACGGTGGGTAGGTAGTATTAGATGTGCTTTTTTAGAAATTAATAATTTTTCAGAAAAATCGAGTTGGTAAGGAGCTAAATTGTCGATTTCTTTTTTGAAAATTACAGGATCGATTACGACTCCATTTCCAATTAGATTGATTGCTTTTGGGTGGAATATTCCAGAAGGAATGGTATGTAATACGTGTTTATTTCCTTCAAATTCAAGTGTATGTCCTGCATTTGGACCCCCTTGAAATCGGGCGATAATATCATAAGAAGTGGTTAATACATCCACTATTTTTCCTTTTCCTTCGTCTCCCCACTGAAGCCCGAGTAGCAAATCTACCGCCATGTTTTTTTTGGATTTATTTTTTATTTTTTTTTGTGCCGTAAAAATATAAAGAATGCTTGTGAATATCAACATCAAAAACCTCTTCAATTGTTTTCTTTATTTGTTGGATTCTAGGGTCGCAAAATTCTTTTACTTCTCCAGTATCGGTCAATATCATGTGATCATGTTGATGATCAAAATATGATTTTTCATATTGAGCTTGATTTTTTCCAAACTGGTGTTTGCGAACCAAGCCACATTCTAATAACAGCTCGATGGTATTGTATAGGGTAGCTCTACTTACTCTATAATTTTTATTTTTCATTTTGATATAAAGTGACTCAATATCAAAATGCTCTTTGTTGTCATAGATTTCAAAAAGGATAGCAAATCGTTCGGGGGTTTTACGGTGTCCCTGTTGATCTAGAAAGTTTATGAAAACTTCTTTTACGATATCTTGATTTGATTTTTCTTTAATCATTTTGCAAAGATAGTTATAAAGGCTTATTCCCTGACAATTTTGTCAATTCCGTTTACCCGAGCTAAATTTTGAACTAATTTATTTAGAATGTTAATATTTTGAACACTTACATGGATCACCCCCGTAAAAAATTGATCATTGCTGTCAAAATTAATTTTGTTAATGTTCACATTGCTGTTGTTAGAAATCATTCGAGTGACTTCATTTACTAACCCTCGAGTATCAATGCCTGATAATCTTAGCACGGCAGAATATTCCTCAGAGGAAGAATCAACCCATTTTGCCGGTAAAATACGGTAGGCATAATTGGACTGAAGTGCCAAAGCATTTGGACAATCTTTGTTATGTACCTTAATACCCTCATTTATTGTAATAAAACCAAAAACTGCATCCCCAGGAATGGGATTACAGCAGTTGGCAAAACTATGCGCCATGGCTTCCTTTTCTTTACCAAAAACCAGTTTATCAAACTTTTCAGTGATTTCATTATTGGTAATAATTTCTTCAGGTCTTTTCGAGCGAATGCGCTTTTTGAAAAAATTCAATAGGGAATTATTATAGGCACTCGCAAACTCTTTAAGTTGCTTGTTGTCTAAGGTTCCTATCCCAACTCTGTAAAATAGATCTTGACTCGAGTTAAACTTGAAAAACAAAAGCATACTTTGAATGGTTTTGTCATTACTGGTGATTTTAAGTTGTTTTAGTTTTCTCCTCAAAATTTCTTTACCCTCTTCAGCTCTTTCCTTTTTTTCTTCATTCAAAGAAGATTTAATAATGGAACGCGCACGGGAAGTAATTACGAAATCCAACCAGTTGTTGGAGGGTTTTAAGGACTCGGAAGTTATGACTTCAATTTGATCTCCGCTTTTAAGTTCTTTGCTTAATGGAGATAGGCGATCATTGACTCTAACTCCTCTTGTTTTTTTGCCAATTTCAGAATGTATGGCAAAGGCAAAGTCTAGGGCTGTGGCTCCTTGGGGTAAAGATTTTAAATCTCCTTTTGGTGTAAATACGAAAATTTCTTTAGCGTAAAGGTTAAGCTTGAAGTCTTCTACAAAATCAACAGCGTTTCCGGAATTGTTTTCCAGTACTTCTTGAAGACGATTGAGCCAACTTTCAATTCCAATATCTTTCTGTTCTCCCTGTTTGTATTTAAAATGCGCTGCATATCCTTTTTCAGCAATTTCGTGCATTCGACTGGATCGAATTTGAACTTCTACCCACTTATTCATTGGTCCCATTACGGTAATGTGTAAGGCTTCATAGCCATTGGATTTAGGCGCAGAAATCCAGTCTCTTAATCGGGTAGGGTTGGGGGTAAAATGATCGGTGATGATCGAATAGATTTTCCAAGCAATGAATTTCTCTTTTGCTCTCTGACAATCGTAAACGATTCGAATCGCAAATTTGTCATAGATCTGGTCTATGGAAACATTTTGCGCCAACATTTTTTTATGAATCGAATAAATCGACTTGCTCCTTCCTTTGATGTCGTATTTAAGGCGTTCTTTTTTCAATTCTTGGGCGATAAACTTTGAAAATGAACTGATATAATTATTTTGTGCCTCAAAACTTTCATCGATTTTTTCTTTGATCGACAAATAGCGCTGAGGTTCAGTATATTTTAAACTCAAATCTTCAAGTTCAGTTTTGATATTATACAATCCAATTCGATGGGCTAGAGGAGCATAAATGTAAAGGGTCTCAGAAGCAATCTTAACTTGCTTATACTCGGGCATGGAGTCCATGGTTTGCATATTATGCAATCGGTCTGCAATTTTAATAATGATGACTCTAACATCATCATTTAATGTGAGTAGCATTTTTCTAAAATTCTCTGCTTGAAGGGAAATATCTTTGTCTTTTTTAAGACTTGATATTTTGGTTAATCCATGAACAATTTTTGCAATTGAATTTCCCATCAACCGTTCAATGTCTTGAAGTGAAACTGGAGTGTCTTCAACCACATCATGTAATAAAGCTGCACAGATAGAAGTTGCATCAAGACCAATTTGATGTGCGACAATTTTTGCAACACTAATAGGATGGAAAATATAAGCTTCGCCAGACTTTCTGCGTTGGCTACTATGCGCCTCAACAGCAGTGTCAAATGCCAAACGAATCATTTTTTTATCTGTATCACTTAGTGATTGATAACTGATCCGAAGCAATTCTTTGTATTGCTTGGCTATTTCTTTATTTTCTATCTCTTGGTCTACGATCATCTTTGTCTCAATATACTAAAGAAAACAGAGTTTTTAAAATCGATTATTTTTACGTTGAGATTCATACATCAAAATCCCTGCCGAAACAGATAAATTTAATGAATCTACTTCATCTGCCATGGGTATTATTAAATTTTGATCCGTTTTTTCTAACCAAAGTTGATCCAGACCTGTGCTTTCGGTTCCCATGACAAGGGCGCAGGGCGGGGGGTAATGAAATTGATCATAAGCCATTGCGTTGGGGTCAATAGCGGCTGTTAAGATGCTAACTTTTCTTTCTTTTAAAAAGGCGATAACTTCATCGGAGGGAGCCATTGCGGTGGGTAATAAAAATAAACTTCCTAGGCTGGACCGAATGCTGTTGGGATTGTAAAAATCTGTTTTAGGATTGGCAATTATCACGGCATCCATGTTCGAAGCGGCAGCGGTACGGTAAAGGGCACCGATATTTCCTGGTTTTTCAGGGGCCTCAATAATTAAAATAATAGATGTTTTATCGAGTTTTAATCCAGCCAATTCATGCGATTTATTTTGCGCAATAGCAATAATCTTTTCAGACCCCGAGCGTATACTCAATTTTTCAAAAACCCCTGCTTGTATCCAGTATTTACTTGTGTCTTTGAGTAAATCAAGTAAGGAATTAAAGTCATCCGTTGCACTTTCGTGCATAAAAACAGATTCTAAACGGTACCCTCCCTTAATTGCTTTTTGTATTTCTCTTTCACCTTCGATAACAAAGCGTTTTTGTTTTTTTCGTTCACGAGATTTTTGAAAAAGTAAACGAAGCTTTTTTAGCTCAGGATTTTGAATGCTAGATAATGTTTTCACCTTTGCAAGGTATTTTAAAATCTAACGGATTTTAAAAAAAATTAATAGAACTTATCAAGAGTGTAAGAAGTGCTCTTGGAATGAGCAATAACAAGTGCAACCATAGCATTATAACTTTGAATTCCTAGGACTTGTCCATTTGCTTTTAAATACGAATCGTATCCTTTTTTCAGATAAGGCTCAAAGGGATTTTGATACTGCTTCCAAAAGGAAGAAAGTGCACTAAAATTTTTGATGATTCCGGGTTTGAGATTGGAAATTAATTCTTTTGCTTTTTCAGGATTTGCTTTAAATAACTCTGAATAACAGTAACGAAATGCAAAACTATAGCCCGCATATTGAACAAAAGGATCTGGATGATTGATGGTGGTGTAAAAGGAAATATAATTGGCTTCATTTTCAGCAGCAATACCCAGTTGATGTGCCATTTCATGGGCTAGTGTGGTAATGTAATTCAATTTGGGTATATGTTTGTTTACTTGAGATTCTAGGGTTAATGGATTGAGGTAACCTGCATATCCCATATAGCTGAGAAGCGTGCTCCAAAGAGAATTTTTTACAAAAGGTTTTACTTTATATTGTTGCGCTTCAAAAGAAAAGTCATTTTCGATCATCTTGGCCAAAACATCCTTAGAATACGGAACTCTCACTGGAACAGTATCTGAATTAGACAGTCTTCCATGGAGTTCATTGTTTATTTCAATGAGTTTATTTAGCGTTTCTGTCAATTGAATTTCATTATATTCCAGACTATAACCCAACGACTCATGAAGGGGTGTTCTGTAGTAATTCAGTCCCCATGAAATTTGGAAAACTAGGAGGATTAGGGAGAAGATAGCGAAAACTTGAATTAGGTTTTTTTTAAAATACGCTCTCGGTTTTTTCACTATTTGGACACAGCCTACAATAAGCAAGATTGCAATCATTGCATAAAAAAGATCCCCAAAAGAAAAAGGAAGTTGATGAAAGAAAAAGCGATGTGTTTTAAAAATATAGGGATAGATACTTTGGCTAAAAACACCTTCTACCCATTCGGGATTTTTTTTAACCCATGAGAGGGCAATCCATTGCAAGGGGAGTAGTGCAATTAAAATGTAATATACCTTTTTCATTGATAAAAAAAAAGACCAACAATTGTTGGTCTTTTTTGCTTTTTATTGAATTACATTGACAATTTCAACCTCAAAAATCAAATCCGATTGAGGTGGAATGCCTTGGATGCCATCGGCACCATAAGCGATGGTATAGGGAAGGAATAAAGTGGCTTTATCTCCTTCTTTTAATAAACGCAAACCTTCTTTGAACCCTTCAATCATTCTTGCATCAACCCCAACAGAGGCTTCAATGGGTTTGTACTGTCCGGCACTTTGACGTTGTGGATTTAGAATGTCATTGGCAATGGCTACAGACTCCATGCTTGTTTCTAAAATCGTTCCATCTACAAAATAAACAGCATAATTCACCATAGCTTTATTGGTTGTGTTGACAGCCGAGCCCTCTCCTTTCGTTGTGATTGTATATTGAAGACCTGATGCAGTGGTAGTTGATCCTTTTCTTTGTTCATCAAACTTGGAAACATTTCCTTCTTTAATGAGTATTTGTTTGGCTTCTTTTTCTTTGGCGATTTCATCTTTCTTTGAAAAATAAGCACTGAATGTTTCAGGAGCATCAAATTTCTTTGCTTCTCCTCCTTTTCGTATGATGATAACTTCTTCAATAACATCATTTTGAGCAATACTATCAACAATTTCCTGGCCCATTACTACTTCTCCAAAAACGGAATGTTTTCCGTTTAACCAAGGTGTGGCTTTGTGTGTAATGAAAAATTGACTTCCGTTTGTTGCTGGGCCCGAATTCGCCATGGACAGGATGCCGGGGCCTTTGTGGGTCAGGTCAGAAAATTCATCATCAAAACGATAACCCGGCCCTCCAGATCCAGTCGCAGTGGGATCACCGCTTTGAATCATAAAATCAGCAATTACACGGTGAAATTGTATACCGTTGTAGAATTTTTTAGATTTAAATTCTTCACTGACAAAAGGATTAGTTCCTTCGCTAAGTGAAACAAAGTTGGCTACAGTAATGGGAACTTTCTCATAAGCTAATTTAACGATGATAGAACCTTTGTTCGTTTTGATATCGGCGTAAAGTCCTGATTCAAGTTCAGGATATTGAGTTTTACAACCTAAAGTGAAAAGTATGATTAATACGGAGGCAAATATTTTTTTCATTTTCTTTATTGAGTTATGTTGGTTAGTTATTTGGTAAACGTTCTATTATAAATCTCAGGGGTTGATTTATTCCAATTTTTTGGCCATCCCCTTGATAGCTGTAACAAAGGTAGGAAGGAAAAAGAAATACCGCAACATCCTCAGGTTGAAGTAATCGTAAACCCTCTCTTAATGCAGGCAATAAATCTTCTTGGTCAATAGCGTATTCCACAGGTCCAAGTTCTTTAAAACTGTAGATCACATTTTTATTAAGATCCTCTATTTGATATTGGAAGCGGACAATCTCTCCCTCTGTAGGTAGGTTTTTAGTTTGAGTGTTGGTTTTGGTGTAGGCATATAAAAATCCAGATTTGGAAATTTTAAATTTGTGAGTACTGTCCCTGACTGCTGCCTCTTTCAGTAATTCTTCTTCTTTTTTGAATAAATTTTTATTGCGTTGTGCAGAGTTAATCATGAAAGAATCACCTTTTTGGTTCAGTGGTTTTCTGGGTTCAATTTCAGAACATGAAACCAAGATGATCAATAAAAGAAGGAATTTTTCTTTTTTCAAAACTTAAAATTTATCAGTCTGCTCTAAAACGGCTTTTTCAAATCGAGCTATTGTTATTGCCATAGAATCTGTGGACACCCCACCGGCTGCATTGTGATGCCCTCCTCCGCTAAAATATGATCGTGCAAAATCATTCACTGAAAATTCACCTTGAGATCTAAAGGACATCTTGATAATGCTTTCACTTTCATTTTCGATCATAATGCATGAAAAAATAATTCCTTCAAGGCTTAAACCATAATTGACAAAACCTTCGGTATCTCCTTTTTTATAGTCACAGCTATTGAGTTCGTCTTGTGAGAGTGTCATATATACAATCGGTAAACCCTGTATTTGCTTCATATTAGAAAGTGTAATCCCCAATAATTTAAGTCGACTAAAGGAGGAACTGTCATAAATTTTTTGATGAATTTCAGTATTAGAAGCGCCAGCCTCTATCAAATGTGCAATGGCTTTGTGGGTTGCTGGAGTTGTTGCTGGATAACGAAACGAGCCAGTGTCTGTCATGATCCCTGTGTAGAGACAATTTGCAATTTCAGAATTAAAGGCTTTTGAGTCCAAAGATTCAATCAGGTTGTATACCATTTCACAGGTTGAGCTCATTGTTACATCAGAATACATCAATGTAGCATAGGAGTCGGGGCTTTGATGATGATCGATCATGATTTTATCCACCTTAGACTTTTTAATTAATGGTTCTAGGTCACCTATTCTGGAAAGGTGATTAAAGTCTAGGGTAAAAATTAAACTTGCTGATTCAATTTTGAGACGGACCGCTTTCGGGTCTTTATTGTATTTTAAAATTTTCTCTTGTCCGGGAAGCCAATTTAAAAAATTAGGGTAATCATTTGGAGATATGATTACAGCTTCATGCTTATTTTGAATTAAAAAGTGCATCAAAGCTAATGTACTTCCCAGGGCATCACCATCTGGATTTTTGTGCGGAAGAATAACTACTTTTTGAGTCGTTTCTAACTTTTTTTTAAGTTCCGTTATAAAATGCTTATCCATACTGGACGAAGATACCATTTTCATGATATTTGAAGAGCATCCCCTTTATTTTTTTCATGTTCATTAAAATGTTTCTTCAGTCGAATAAAGGGGTATTTAAATACATTTAGTAATATTGCAGCAAAGAAAAAAAATGGCAAATCAAACATTAATGATGATCAAACCGGATGGCGTTGAAAACGGTCATATCGGTAATATTTTAGAAAAAGCAACATCCTCTGGTTTTAAAATCAAAGCCTTGAAATTAACACAACTTACGCTTGCTGATGCAGAGCATTTCTATGCAGTACACAATGAGCGTCCATTTTTTGGTGAATTAGTCGCTTTTATGACAAGGGGTCCCATTGTTGCTGCAATCTTGGAAAAGGACAATGCCGTGAGTGATTTTAGAACATTAATTGGTGCTACAAATCCTGCTGAAGCTGCTGAGGGAACGATCCGTAAACTATATGCAACTTCCATGGGCGAAAATGCAGTACATGGTTCGGACAGTGATGAAAATGCAGCCATAGAGGCCGCTTTTCATTTTGCTACTCGCGAACGTTTTTAGGTTAAAACTATTTTTCGAATTTCCTCAGAGCCTATGTGATCGTTTATTTGTCGCGTTAGGGTTTCCAGGCCATAACTGAGTTCCATTTTGAGCGGAGCAGAGTGGAGGCTTACATATAAAATGTTATGTGAAAATCGTACCTGATCGGTATATTGCATGACGTTTTCGCCAACAACTTCACCCCATGCATTGCAAATGCGTACATTTTGAACCCCCTTTTTTAGCGCTTTTTGACCTACGATATCTTGAAGGACGTTTTTGATGGGCTTCGGTTCAAATTTGTTTTTTGAATTACTCATGGATTGACATTGATTAAGACAGGTCGTTTATAATGAAACATCCTTTTCTCATGAGCTAAGATAAGCTTTTGGCTGTCGAGTTGTATTATTTTTTTCTTCCATTCATCCCAGGGTGTTTTGAAGTGTATGAAAATACCATCCTCTGTTTTTTCTATTTTAAATCTCGTTGCATCCTCTGAAGTTTCAAAAGTTCCAACAATTGAAGGAGCTACTTTTTTATAAAATCCAGACATCTCTTCAAGGGCATAATAATCAATTAAGGGAGCTGATGAACTGGGTTTAAAGGTTTCTCCTTTTTGTGAAATGAAGTCAATTTCCCAATATCCTTTAAGGTCTGTGAGGTTTACATTCTGTAACTCATTGCAGCCAGTGGGAATGAGGAATAAAATGCCAAGCGTAATGACTAATAAAAGCTTAGAGTTTGAATAGTTCATATCCGGATTGTGTATTTGAGAGTGCTTGTATTGTTCTTTCTTCATGAGTATCGGTAATGAAAATTTGTCCAAAATCATTTTGATCGACCAAAGAAATAATTTGCGATACTCTGCGTTGATCGAGTTTGTCAAAGGCATCATCCAAAAGCAAAATTGGGGCAACCCCCATTGCTGCTTTTAAAAAGTCAAATTGAGCTAATTTTAAGGCAACTAAAAAGGTTTTTTGTTGCCCTTGACTGCCAAATTTTTTAATGGGTTGACCGTCTTTGAGTAAATGAATATCGTCTTTGTGAATTCCACAAGAGGTGTGTTGAATCATCCGATCTTTAGCGAGATTTTCTTCCAGAAGTATTTTGTGAGAAACAGTATGCATTTGACTGTCGTAAGACAAATCAACTTCTTCTTGCTGATCACTAATCGTATGATAACGTTCTTTGAAAATCGGAATAAACTGTTCCATGAACGCTTTGCGTTTTTCGTATATAGGCTGATTCCTTGTGGTTAATTGCTCGTTATAAGTTTCTAATGTATCGGCATCAAAGGTATGGTTGAGAGCAAAAAATTTCAATAAGGCATTTCGTTGAGAAAGAATCTTATTGTATTCAATAAGGTTTCTGAGAAATTCAGTATTGGTTTGTCCAATCACGGCATCCATAAATTTTCTTCGTGTGCTGCTTCCCTCAGAAATCAGATCGCGATCTGCAGGAGAAATAATCACTGTTGGTATGAATCCAATATGATCTGCAATACGATCATAAACTTTTCCATTGCGTTTTAAGGTTTTCTTTTGTCCTTTTTTTACACTACAAATAATTTTTTCTTCTCTTTCATTGGATTCATAGCGCCCTTCGAGGACAAAAAAATCAGCACCTATTTGGATGTTTTGGATGGAAATCGGATTAAAATAACTTTTCCCAAAAGCCAAATGGTAGATGGCGTCTAGGATATTGGTCTTTCCAACTCCGTTATTTCCAATGAAGCAATTGATTTTCGGGTTGAAATCAAAAGTTTTGGAGGTAATATTCTTGTAATTGGTAAGTGTAATTTGTTTTAAATGCATAGAATACAAAAATAATAAGTTAGAAGATAGCTCAGTACTTTTTGAATTAGAATAAAAAGACTAATTTTGTGCGCTTAATTTATTTTACCATGGCTACATATAAAAAACGCGGTGCAAAAAAATCGGTTACATCTTCAAAAGAAACTGACATTGCAATAGAAAGTACAACAGCTGAAGTATTTGACGCTTTAGACAGTTCAGCTTCCAAGACAGAGGAGTGGGTTGTGAAATACCAAAATGTCATTTTAACGATTATCGGTTTGGTTGCAGTGGGTGTTTTGGGATATCTAGGCTATACCAATTTTGTTGTAGAACCTAAGCAGCGCGAAGCAGTAAGTGAACTAAATCAAGCACAGTATTACTTTGAATTGGCTGTCAATAGTGTTGATTCTGATTCATTGTATTCCAGAGCACTCAGAGGAGGGGAAGGAAAATATGGGTTTTTAGACATTATCGAAAACTATAAAGGGACTCCTGCGGCAAAGTTGGCCACTTACAGTGCTGGGATGGCTTATTTGAATCTCAAAGATTATGAAAATGCAATTGTTTACTTAGATCAATTTTCTTCTGAGGATATTTTATTGAGTGCCTTGTCTAAAGGAGCAATAGGAGATGCTTTTTTGCAATTGGATCAAAAAGAAGACGCATTTGACTACTATGTGGCTGCTTCAAAAATCAATAACAATATGTTTAGCACACCCAAATATCTTTACAAAGCCGCAATGTTAGGACCTGAAGTGGGTAAAACAAAAGAAGCTTTATCCTTTTTAAAACGTATTGAAAAAGAATTTCCTAAATCTGAAGAAGCAAAACAAGTTGCAGTACAAATAGGAAGACTGGAAACCTTGATGCAATAAATGACAACAACACTAAGCAATCTTTCTGCTTATGATTCTGAAGGAGTTCCGGATGGAACTTCTTATACTGTCCATCTCGTTGTATCTCAATGGAATGATTCCATTACCTCAGCCCTTAAAAAGGGGGCAATCAATACTCTGATAAAACACAATGTTCAGGAAGTGAACATAAAAGTTTGGGACGTTCCTGGGAGTTTTGAATTGATTTATGGGGCAAAGAAAGCACAAACCTATAATCCTGATGCAGTCATTGTCATCGGGAGTGTTATACAAGGTCAAACTAAACATTTTGATTTTGTCTGTCAAGCCGTTTCTCAAGGAGTAAAAGATCTGAATGTTCAATCTGAAGTCCCTGTAGTTTTTTGTGTCTTAACGGACAATACCCTTGAACAAGCACAAGATCGTAGTGGTGGAAAACACGGCAATAAAGGAGTTGAAGCCGCCGTTACTGCGTTAAAAATGATCAAACTGCGTCAGACCCCTTAAATTCAAGCATAAGTTTCTTTAACTAGAGTTTCTAATTTTATAGCTTTCTTGTACCTTTGATTTATGTTGAAGTCAAATCTATTTAAGCTATCCAAAAACAGGCGTTATAATTACACGCCCCGATACTACAAAGGGAAAGAAGAAGGAAATCTCTATGAATTTGACTCAAAGTTTTCAAAATACAGAGACACTTATAACTCCAACGATTTTGGTCAACAATGGCAAGAGGCACGTTTGCAAATGCGATCGCGTAAAAACCGTTCGATATCGTTACGTCTCTTACTGATCATATTGGCATTGGTCTTTGTATGCTTATATATTTTAGATTTTGATCTTTCTATTTTTACTTTACCTGTTTAATGTCGAATCGGATAACGCTTTTACCAGATCATGTAGCCAACCAAATTGCGGCTGGGGAAGTCATACAACGCCCTGCCTCTGTTGTGAAAGAATTACTTGAAAACGCTGTTGATGCAGGTTCCGATACTATACAGTTGATCATTAAAGATGCTGGAAAAACATTGGTTCAAGTAATTGACAATGGGATGGGGATGAACAGTACAGACATTCGCTTGGCTTTTGAACGTCACGCTACATCTAAAATTAATGTTGCAGAAGATTTATTTGCATTAAACACTAAAGGGTTTAGGGGCGAAGCACTCGCTTCTATTGCAGCAATTGCTCATGTGGAAACGCATACACGAGTCCAAAATGAAGAAGTATCTCATTGCTTAAAAATTGAAGGCAGTAAAGTCATTGAGCAAACCCTTTCTACACAACCTAAGGGAACTTCAATTGCGGTTAAAAGTCTATTTTATAACATTCCAGCAAGACGAAATTTTCTTAAATCAGATACCGTAGAGTTAAGACATATTATTGATGAATTTCACCGTGTTGCCCTTGCACATCCTGAGCTTAAGTTTTTGTTTTTTAATAACGGAGTAGAATTATTTGATTTACCGAAAACAAACCTTCGTAAAAGAATTGTTGGTATTTTTGGGAGTAAACTGGATCCATTGCTGGTTCCCATAGAAGAAACAACTACTTTGGCAAAGCTCACAGGCTTTGTCCTGAAACCCACTCATGCCAAGAAGACTAGGGGACAGCAGTTTTTTTTCGTTAATGATCGATTTATTCGAAGCCCTTTTTTACATCATGCAGTGTGTAACGCCTTTGAGGGGCTGTTGCGTCCTGGATTTAAACCGGGATATTTTTTATATCTAGAGTTAAATCCCAAAACAATAGACATCAATATTCATCCTACCAAAACAGAAGTGAAATTTGAAGACGAACAAAGTTTGTATGCAATTTTACGTTCAGCCGTCAAGCACAGCTTAGGAATTTTTCAAGTCATGCCCACACTTGATTTTGAACAAAATCAAACAATGGATGTGCCCTATGCTTTTAAGAACAAGGTTCCTTCAACTCCCCCCATAGAAGTAGATTCAAGTTTTAATCCCTTCCAAGAGGCAACTTCAAAAAGAAAACCAAAAATGGAACAATGGGAGGGTTTATATAGCGGAATTCAATCCAGTCCGCTAGAAGAAGTAACGCACTCAAGTCCCCTGGTTGAGGTGCCACAAGCTACACGAGTATTTCAGCTTTTTTCAAAATATATCGTTTGTCCACTTCGAACTCGTATGCTATTAATTGATCAAAGTAGAGCCCATCAACGTATTCTCTATGAGCGTTTTTTAAGTGCCATTACCTCAAAAAAAGGGGTGAGTCAGCAACTACTTTTCCCCATAACAGTCCCATTGAATTCTCAGCAAGAAGCGCAGTTTAAAAGTTCAGAGGAAATTTTAGAGGCCTTGGGTTTTGAAATTAAATATGACAAAAATGCTCTTGAAGTCATGGGTTCCCCAGAGCATTGTCCGCCTGGAAAAATTGAATCACTAATCGAAACTTTGTTGTCTGAGACTGATCAAGATACAGGGGAAGAGCATTTTAGCCATGCGGACCAAGTGGCAAAGGCAATGGCAAAAAGTTTATCAATTCACTCAGGTCAATCCCTTGAATTGGAAGAGCAACAACGCTTGTTAGATGATTTTTTTGGATGTAAAGAAACAGCAGTATCCCCATTTAATAAGCAGATTTTTATTACTTTGGAGAAAGGGGAAATTGAACAAAAATTAAGTTAATGCGAAACATTACAGAGACCGTAAAACACCTTTTGATCATTAATGTGATTTTTTTTATTGCCTCCTTATCACTAGGCGATGTGTTATATGATTGGTTTGCATTGCACTATCCTTCCCATCCAAATTTTCAACCCTGGCAGCCTTTGACCCATATGTTTATGCATGGAGACTTGGGGCATATTTTTTTCAATATGTTTGGGTTGTATATGTTTGGAACTCCCATCGAACAAATGTGGGGCCGCAAAAAATTTATCTTTTTTTATCTTTCAACCGGTTTTGGGGCCGCAGCACTCCAGTTGGTGTTGTATTATTATCAAGTAGGAAGCATCACAGATTTACTGGTTTCCCAGGGCTTAACAGCAACTCAGATCACTAACTTTTTTAACACGAGAGACTTACCCTATTCAATCGTTGAGCAAATAGGAAGAGACAAATTACTTAGTGGTTTGTCCGCTTTTAATGGGGTTATGGTAGGAGCATCAGGAGCGCTTTATGGTGTTTTGGTAGCTTTTGCATTTTCCTTTCCCAATGCACGATTGATGTTGCTTTTCCCCCCCATTCCTGTAAAAGCAAAAGTGTTAGTTCCTATTTTAATTTTAGGGGATTTGTTTTTTGGGTTTACCTCTTATTCTATTGGCCCCATAGCCCATTTTGCTCATGTGGGAGGAGCTATCACTGGATTTATAATGTTGTGGTATTGGAAGAAAAATCAATTTGATAAAAACCGATGGGATTAATGAATTTTAAAGACCAAATACGATCTAGGATCCAGCAGTTGAATAGTGCAGAGAAGTTGATTTTAATCAATGTACTATGTTTTATCCTCCCTTTTTTCTTAAAGACCTTATTTTTTCTTTTGGCCGTTCCCTTTGATGTTTTTTTGGGCTGGTTTGAGCTTTCTTCTCAGTGGAGTACCCTTTTGTTTCAGCCATGGTCTCTAGTCTCCTATAGTTTTATTCATTCTGGTTTTTTCCACCTTTTTTGGAATATGTATCTCTTGTTTTTTGCTTCCCGTTTATTCTTAAATCTATTTCCAGCGCGAACTTTTTTCAATGTTTATTTTTTAGGTGTCATTACAGGTGGATTCACCTTTTTAGTCTGTTATTCGCTTTTTCCTGCATTCCAAAACAGTACTCCAGTAATGGTAGGAGCTTCGGCAGGAGTAATGGCTGTTTTTATTTTTATGAGCACTTACACCCCAGATAATGAAGTTCGTATCCTCTTTTTCAATGTCAAGTTGCGCTACTTAGGATTGGCTTTTGTGTTGTTGGATGTAATACAAATCCCTTATGGAAATGCTGGTGGACATTTGGCACATTTGGGAGGGGCAGGCTTAGGATTTTTATACGCCCAACGTCTTCAACAAGGAACAGATATAGGCTTACCTTTTGAACGTTTTATAACGTATTGTTTAGATTTTTTCCGAAAAAAGTCATCTTTAAAAACGGTATATAAAAGTAAAACAGTACCTAAAAAATCAGCTAGAGATGTTAAGGATTCCTCTCATCAAAAAAGGATAGATGAAATCTTAGATAAAATCAGTACTTCAGGATATGAAAGTTTAACCAAAGCAGAGAAAGATTTTCTTTTTCAAGCAGGTAAAAAATAGTAACGAGAATAAATGAAGCGAAAAAAGATTTTTATTGGCTTTTTGACTCTACTTAATATTGCTTCTCTGTCGCTTCAGTTGTTGGCCATGGGAAGTCTTGGACTCGGGTTTGAACTTCCCGTTTTTTCATTACTAGTACCCTTGCTTTTGGTTCTCAACCTTGTTTTTTTTATTTTTTGGCTGGTGCGTTTTCAATGGCCCTTGTTATTGACAGTCTTGGCAATTAGCATTGGGTATGAAGAGTTGCAATTACTCTATCAAATTGGGGATAATGGAATTAGAATTGAAAACGGAATTTCTGTGATGAGTTATAATGTTCGCTCCTTTAATCGATTTAAATGGATTGATTCGCCTAATATTCCCGATGAAATTGAAAATTTTATCAATGAAGAACAACCCGATATTGTTTGTTTTCAAGAGTATGCGCAAAACGAAGCGCCAGACTTTAAGGATTACCCCTATAAAATTTTCAAACCCTATGTAGGTCGTGGGCAAATAGGCTCTTGTATCATCTCTAAATTCCCTCTTTTTAATTCAAAATCTATTTCTTTTGAAGCCTCTAATAATGGTGGGATGTTTGCTGATTTTTTGTGGAAGAAAGATACGCTTCGTTTATATAATGTACATTTTGAGTCTATGCGAATTGATTCTAAGGATACCTTGATTGCATCAGAATATTCTCAAAAATTAAGAAGAAAAATTAAGGAGGTGTTTCAAATCCAAAAAGAGCAGGTAGCACAATTTAATGCAATTAAAAATCAGCATGATTACCCAGAAATCATTTGCACCGATTTAAATAATAATGCGTTTTCAAATAGTTATTTAAATTTGAAGCAAGGTCGGCAAGATGCCTTTCTTGAAAAAGGGGAGGGTTTTGGAGCGACCTATTATTTTATCTACTTCCCATTGCGAATTGATTTTATTTTAACCAGTCCGAAATTGAATGTTTTATCCTATAAAACGCATGCTATTAAACTTTCTGATCACAAACCTATTTCAGCTACAATCCAATGGCCTTAGCCAATTGGATGCTTTGCATTTTTAATATAAAAAGCACAATTGGGTCCCAAGTTAAAGAGTGCATCAAGAATGCTTAAATTGGATAGAAATCCTGCTTTTTCATGAAATACTTGAAGGTAAGGTGTCTGAGTAATTAGGGGTCTTTTTTTGGCTTGAATTAGCGCATCCAATCTCAAATCTTTTTCTTTGCTAAAGGACACTTTTTCCAAAGAAAAAGGAAGCTCTAATATCCACATCATCTTTTCGATCAACTTGAGATTAAAGTCAAAAAGGGAGGTAATCTTTTCATTAAAAAGCGGAGCTAAATCTGGTTCATAATATTCAAAATAAGGTGATGACCTGTAAGCTGAGCAAATTGATTTCCAATGTTCTTTTTGCCAGTTAAATTCGAAACTTATTTGCACTTCCCTTTCTAGTTGATGAGGTTGTTTCTTGTGTACAATGGGAATAATTAAATGTAGTTTTCCATTGGCACCATAAATTTCGGTTCGGTTTCTAAAAGTTTGCTTTTGGTAGTGCGTGTCATAGGCGAAATAACATTTTTCTTGTTGACTTAAAAAAGCGAAATAAGCACTATTCGGAAGATATGCTGGACAAATTACAGCACGTTTCATTACGATTTAACTTTGCGTTTTTTGTAAAAAACATACCCTTGCCATAGGACTAGGAAAACTAAGAAATAAGGAAAATAGGATCGTCGTTTACCAGGACCATCCACGGTAGTGAAAATGCGATCCCAGCGTATGCTCCAATTTTTGATTCCATCATTAATCCCTTTGATACTGAACCAAATGAATACAGGTTTACCTACTATATGATCGTCTGGAACAAAACCCCAATATCGGCTATCCTCTGACTTGTGACGATTATCTCCCATCATCCAGTAATAATCTTTTTTAAAGGTATATTGATTTACTGCTTCTCCATTGATTTTGATTGCTGAGGGTGAGAGTTCTAGTTGATTTCCTTCATATTCTTGAATGATTTTCTTGTATAAGGGAAGATTTTGTCGGGTTAAAGAAATAGTCATCTCTTTTTTAGGGATCAATAAAGGGCCAAAATTATCTTCATTCCAATCGTAAGGAATTTTATTAGGAAAGAAACTTTCATTGGGTACTTTAATCGGATTGATTCGTTGCTTTACACTGTCTATCCATGTAACCTTTTGGAGTTTTTCTGCTTCTTCTAGTGTTAAGGTAAGTTGTTTATTGATTTCGAGTGTTTCACTTAATCTGAGACCCAGCTTACGAATTAACTCAGTTGGTAGTCCTTTTGATTCAGTAATCACAGAAAAGTCTTCAACGGTATTCCCTCTTCTTCCAATGATGTAGGGGATGAGTTGTTGATAGCTGTTTTCAGTAATATTTTCGATCCGATAGGTTCGGTTAAAATCCTCAAAGCCCTCGGCTAATAATTTTCTTGAGGATACGCCTTTTTTTGCATAAGCGTTAAAGGTATATTGCACCTCGGCTCGCTCAGGAAGAATATTTTTAACACCGTTTATATGAACGAATCCATTAATGATCTCTAGCGTGTCTCCCGGAATACCTAGGCAGCGCTTTACGTAATTTGATTTCTTATCAATGGGCTTATCTACTCGTTTTTCTCTAACAAAAAATTGTCGGACGGTATCGGCTGGCCAACTAAAAACCACAATATCATTCCGTTTAACTTTCTGTAATGCAGGAAGTCTAAAATAGGGGAGTTGCGGTTTTTTTAAATAGGATTTTATTTTTAAGACGGGTAGGGTATCATGTACCATGGGAAAAGATACAGCAGTCATTGGCGCTCTTGCACCGTAATGAAATTTACTAACAAGTAAAAAGTCCCCAATCAATAAAGACTTTTCTAAAGAACCTGTAGGTATGATGTAGGGTTGAATGATATAATTGTGTACTATAGTGGCAGCAACAATGGCAAATATGATGGAGCTTAAGGTTTCGCCGAAACTTGTTTTTAGTTTCAAACTGCGTTCTGGAAGGTGTTTGGGGTTCTCGCTATAATTGACTGTGTATATATAGAGTCCAAGAGTAATCAGACCTAAAAGTGTATCTTTTGCCGAATCTTTTCCAAAACTACGAAGGGTTTCTACCCAAATGATGGCAAAGAGAATTAAATTGATGGTAGGGATGAAAAGTAAAATTACCCACCAAACGGGGCGTTTGATGATTTTCATTAAAATCACTGCGTTATATACAGGAACTGCAGCTTGCCATGCTTGATATCCAGCAGCTTTATAAAGTTTCCAGGTGCCTAAAAAGTGTACTACTTGTATGATTAGCGTAAAAAGAATCCACTGAGTTAGAGTCATTTTTTATATTTTTTCAAAGATAAGGGTATCTGATATATACACCTTGGAATTAAGAAATATTTAGAACATCCTGCATGCTGAAGATTCCTTTTTTATTTAAAATCCATTCAGCTGCAATTACGGCCCCTAATGCAAATCCATCTCGGCTAAAAGCTTCGTGTTTCAAGCTGATTTGATCAACCTGAGAGTGATAAGTTATAGCATGGGTCCCAGGAACTTCTCCTTTTCTTACAGATTCAATTTTGAGCTTATCAGTACTATCTCCATCTAGTTCCCATGCGTTGTAATGTCCAGTCTCTATCAGTGCATCAGCTAAAGTAATGGCAGTTCCGCTGGGAGCGTCGAGTTTGTGTACATGATGAATTTCTTGCATGCTCGCCTTGTACTCAGCAGCGTGTGGTTTCATCAGTTTTGCAGTCAGCTGATTTATTTTAAAGAATAAATTTACTCCGATACTAAAGTTGGATGCATATAAAAAGGCAGCATTTTGATTTTTACAAAAAACCGTGACATCATCATAATGCTCCAACCAACCAGTAGTTCCGCAAACAACAGGAATTTTATGTTCTAATGCGAGTTTGATGTTATTTACTGCTGCTTCCGGAATACTGAAATTAATAGCCACGTCTGCATTAGCAAGTATGCCTTGTTCTTTGTTTTTATCTAAAACGAAGGTAATTTCATGACCTCTTCCTTTGGCAAACTTTTCAATAGTTTGCCCCATTCTTCCATATCCTAATAATGCAATCTTCATTGTAGTTTCTTTAAAATTTTAGTGCCACACGTATTCCAGTTTGTTCAGTATCAAAAATAAAGTTGGGAGTCACACTCAAATCATCATTTACATTAAATTGTAATAGATGTGCGCTAACATTAGCATCAAGAATGTTCAGCATATAGGCAGCGGCAGCAAGTATGATTGCAATATCACGATAGTTTTTATGAAAGTCCATTCCTAACAGCAATTGTTCTGTTGTAATGGGAATATCAGTTTCTAAAAATTCATCATCAAAAAAGCCATTCAACCTTCGTTTGTATGCTGTCCTGTATTTATTCATTTCTTTATTATTAACATCATAATAATATAGAGAGGCTCCTATAGCAGCATAAACTATGGGAACTTTCCATCCTTTTCCTATGAAGGCTTGTCCTAAGCCAGGGACAATGGCAGAATAAAATGCGGCCTTAGAGGGAGTAAGTGGATCGGCAATTAAACGTTGGATTCTGGTAGAATAGTTTTTTTGTACTCCAACAGAATCAGGAATCGCAAAAGTATTTTCCTCCTCTTTTGCTTTTTTAACTTTTCTTGTTTTTTCAGTCTTAGGGGCTTCTTCATCCTCTTTTTCTTGAGCAAAAACAGAAAAGGAGCTAGCAATAAAACAAAAGAGTAAAAGAGTTTTAAGTTTCACTTTTTAACTTTATTAAGAATGCGTTGTAATTGTTCTTGTGATTCAAAACTTATTTTGATTACCCCTTTTCCATGACTGTTTGCGGAAGCTGATACAGGTGTCTCGAATAAGGTTTCTAGTTCAGCTGCCGCTTGAGAAATAAAGGGAGCTTGATAGCTTGTGGTGGATGGTTTTGTTTTTTTTGAATTCCTAACTAGGCTTTCTGTAGCTCTCACGGAAAGTCCTTTCTTTACAATTTGCTTGTAGAGATTTAATTGTGTCTTCGGATCTTCAGTATTAACTAGCGCTCTTCCATGTCCCATACTGATAAATCCATCACGTATCCCCGTTTGAATGATCGGATCCAACTTGAGTAAGCGCATATAATTTGTTATGGTTGATCTTTTTTTGCCCACTCGTTCACTTAGCTGATCTTGGGTGAGGTTGATTTCCTCCATCAAACGTCGGTAGGAAAGACCAATCTCAATAGGATCTAAGTCTTCTCTTTGAATGTTTTCTACCAGCGCCATTTCTAATGATTCCTGATCATTGGCAAGGCGGACATATGCAGGAATGCTCTTGAGTCCAGCAATTTTGGATGCTTTGTAACGGCGTTCTCCTGAAACTAATTCAAAGTTTCCGTCTTTAATTTTTCGGACAGTAACGGGTTGAATAATTCCCAATTCTAATATAGAAGTACTTAATTCTTTAAGGGCTTCATCATTAAAATGGGTTCTGGGCTGGAATGGATTCGCCCTAATTTTATCAATGGGTAAGTCAATAATGTTTCCAATGACTTGATCAGCATTTTTATCGTGTACTGATTCAATTGCATTTTCAGAATCATTCAATAAAGCTGAAAGTCCTCTACCTAAAGCGGGTTTTCGGTTAGATTTTGCCATGCGTCTTATTTATTCCGTTTTAAAATTTCACTTCCCAAGGAAAGATAACTTTTCGCCCCTCTACTGGAGGCATCATAGGTAATGATATCCTCTCCAAAACTTGGAGCTTCACTGAGTCTGATGTTTCGTTGAATGATGGTTTTGAATACCATTTTACCAAAATGTTTTTTAACCTCTTCCACCACTTGATTTGACAATCGCAAACGAGTATCATACATGGTTAGTAACAGACCTTCAATATCTAAATCTCTATTGTGAAGTTTTTGTACGCTTTTGATCGTATTTAAAAGTTTACCGAGTCCTTCTAGTGCAAAATATTCACACTGTATGGGGATGATTACTGCATCTGCCGAGACTAAAGCGTTGAGGGTAATTAAGCCTAAGGAAGGAGCACAATCAATTAAAATATAATCGTAATTGTTTTTAATTTCTTCCAATGCTTTTTTAAGCATGTATTCTCTTGCTTCTTGATTGACCAATTCAATTTCCGAAGCGACTAGATCAATATGGGAAGGGATTAAATCAAGATTGGGACTATTGGTTTTAATGATAGCATCGGATACGTCTATGCTATGTTCCAGTAATTGATAGGTGCCATAGTTTGTGTTATTTACATCAATACCTAATCCTGAAGTTGCATTGGCTTGAGGATCTGCGTCGATTAGTAAAATCTTTTTTTCAAGAACGCCTAAGGCAGCAGCTAGATTAACGGCTGTGGTCGTTTTTCCTACCCCTCCTTTTTGATTCGCAACAGCAATAATTTTACCCATTAAATTGATTTATGAGCCCCAAAAATACAATTATTTAATCGCTTAAAAAAGATTCAGAGCTCCAATTGTTTTTGTTAAAACAAAGATGAAGGATTTTTGGTTTATTTTTTGCTTAATGTATCGGAGGGTTCAATGATAAAAATGGTTTCGTTTTTCTTTTTATGACCATATTGTTCTCTGGCAAAACGTTCTAAACTGTCTTCATCCTGCAACTGTTTTATGGTGTTTTTGTCTTTGGCAATTACCTTTGTCAAGGCTTCTTTCTCTAATTCTAATTGATTTATTTCATCATTCAACTCCGAATGAATTTTCCACGAATGGGTGTCTAAAAACAGCATCCAAATGATGAATCCAACTAAAATGCCAATGTAGAGGAAGTAACTTTTTTTGATTGATTTTAAAGAATTCCATAATGAACGCTTTTCTGTCATTGTAAGATCGATTTTTGAATCTGTTCTACCCGCTCTTTGGTAATAAATGCTTCACTACTATTATCCCAATGGTTAAGAATATAATTCATTACATCTGCAATTTCTTCTTCATCTAGCCCTTGGTTATTCATTACCCCATCATATTCTTCATCGTTTACCACTATTTTTCCTTTTAAGCCAAATTTAATCCCAGCAATACTTAGATCGATATTGTTCAGCAAGTAGTCAGAGGCTCGTAGGGGAGGAAAAACTCCGGAAACACCTTCACCATTCGCGAGATGACATTGAACACAGAAATCTTGATATATTTCAGCTCCTGCCTTAATGCTTTGAGCTTTAGTTTTTTCTTGAAAAAGGTAAAAAGAAAGGGCGTACAAAAGTAAGAAATAGGATAGACTTAAAATTTTCATCCTTGTGGGATAATTTTCAGAATTCCTTTGCCCTCAACGGCAACATAGAGAAAGCCATCAGGTCCTTCTTTCACATTTCTAACACGGCCAATTTTGTCTAATACTTTTTCACGCTTTACTACTTTGTCTTCTTGGATGACGAGTCGTTCCAAATATTGAAATTTCAGGGATCCAACAAAGAGATTGTCTTGCCAATCTTTGTAAATGCCTGAAGTGGAAAAGGCCATTCCACTGGGCGCAATAGAGGGCACCCAATAGTAAAAGGGTTGTTCCATGGTGGGGTCTGAAGTCTTGTCTGTAATGGGAGTGCCACTATAATTAATTCCATAGGTAATTACGGGCCATCCAAAGTTTTTCCCTTTTCTGATTTCATTAATTTCATCTCCCCCTTGAGGTCCATGTTCATTGACCCAAATGGCACCTGTTTTAGGATGTACAGTCATACCTTGTGGATTACGATGTCCATAGGAGAATACAGCATGTTTGGCTTCTGGATTTGAAACAAAGGGGTTGTCATCAGGAATGCTTCCGTCTAGATTTAAACGATATATTTTGCCTCCATCTCTTGTGATATCTTGAGGGTTTTCATCACGATTCCCTCGATCTCCTACAGAAAAATAGACATGACCTTGGTCATCGAATGCAATTCGCGATCCAAAATGCTGCCCTTTTTTGGTGTTTGGAGTTGCTTTATACAAAAGTGCTACTTCCTCTAAGTGTTGGTCAACAAGCTTGGCTTTATAGAGTGAAGTGTTTCCACCTTGCTCTCCGCCAAGGGTAGCTGCTAATGTCAAGTAAATAATTTTGTTGTTTGTGAAGTCAGGATGTAAAGCAACATCCAATAAACCTCCTTGGCCCCTTACGTAAATTTCTGGAAGCCCCTCAATGGAAGTTTTCTTTCCATTTAATACATGATAAAGGATTCCGCTACTTTCCGTAACGAGGAGTTCGTTGTTGTCAATGAATGCCATTCCCCATGGAATATCAATATCCCCTACTATGGTTTCATAGGAGTAATTTACTGAAGTGGGTGTTTCTATGGCGGGTGTGTTCTCTTGTGCACATCCAAGAGTGAAAAATAAGTTACAAAAAAGTAAGGCTAAAAAACGTTTCATTTGTTTTCAATTTGTGTGAAAACCAAATGTACAAAAGTGAGTAATTGTTTTATTAAAAAAAGAGTGAATTTTGTAATGAAGCAAAGAAAAATTCACGTTAAAGGTGAAAAAATCAATTGGTTTTGCGTTTTGGAGGGAAATATTTTAGTCGGGATGACAGGATTTGAACCTGCGACCCCACGCACCCCATGCGTGTGCGCTACCAGGCTGCGCCACATCCCGAATTAAAATGGATCGGTATAAAGTCGGGGTGGCAGGATTCGAACCTGCGACCTCCTGCTCCCAAAGCAGGCGCGATGACCGGGCTACGCTACACCCCGAAAAAGTGTGCGCAAATATAGCATTTAAAAAAAATAATACAAACCCAAAACAGGCTTTCTTACAACTTTATTTTCTTTTTATCGTTAGCCCCTGATTATCCACGTTTAAGTTCAGTTTTTCATCACCTGAATTATTGCGATATTGGATGTTTAAGCGTTGTTGATTGTCTGGACAGTCCAAACATTCTAACATTTCCTTTCCCATTTTCCAATGTGGTCCTGTAATTTGTCCTCTTCTGTAGTCTTGATCATTATTAATATAATGATGAAGTAGTGGCTTCATTTTTTTATCAATTAAAACAATTTGACCTTCTTCAAGGTATAGATCCACACTTAATTTTTGATTATAAAATGGGGTAGAGGGGGTTGTTTTCCAGGATGGATTTAAATACAGGGTATTATTGTTCAGCTTCCAGTTGTATTGAATATTTGCCGCATTTTTTTTAGCCTTATCTTGTGTGGCTCCATTGGATGAGTACTTCATTTCTAAGTAGGAATACGGGCTATCGCTTTTGTAAAGATTAATCTTTATGTTTTTTGAGGGTTCCCAAAAATTTCCAAAAGCTATTTTTAATTGATCTCCTCGATCAAATTCCCAGTGAGTATCACTTTCATTAAAATCGGTTACTGTTTTAAAGTATAATGTATTATTTTTTATGCTATTGAGCTCTTTGATGTCTGTTTTTGTAGCAGTAATATTTTGATTTTTAATTTCATGAGAGCTTACAATTGCAATGAAAAGAAAAGAAAAGCAAAGATCCATAGTCCAATCAGTACATAGCGACTTATTTTTCCAAAAGTGCTTGAATGCGAGCTAAGCAGCCACATGCCTAATGAGAATAAAAAGAAAAAGGGGATGATGAGGATTAAAAATAAAGCAATTGAAAAGTAAACACTTTGAAATATCGAAAAGTTGAAGAAGTTAAAGTGAAAGTCAAAAGGCCAATGTAGACTGCCAAACACAATAAAAATAAAGGCTCCAATAAGGATTCCAAAGATACTTGTTGAAGAAATTATTAAAAAAAGTACCCCGACTAGCTTACGGATTATGGTTGGGAGTTTCCTTAGGAGCTCTTCTAAAAAAGCGAAAAAGGTTTTGGATTTTTTTTTAATGATTCGGTTGTTTTCTTATAATCGACATCTTTAATTTTAGAAGAGACCTCGTCAAATTCTTTTTTTATTTTTTTTTGAATTGTATCAATATTTACAGGCTCTCCCTTCATTTTGAGTTTGTCTGCTGTAGTTTTTGCTTCGGGTATAATGATCCATAAAATTAGATAAACAGGAAATAAGGTTCCAATGGAGAATAAGGCAAAAAGAATCCATAGTAATCGCAACCAACTGGTGTCAATGCCAAAATAATATGCCAAGCCAGATGCTACGCCTCCTATGTATTTGTCATCAGGGTCTCTGAATAGGTTTTTTTCTGAGGTTGCACCTTTAGGATTGAAAGTCTCTTCCTCTTCTTCTAGAACGAAATCTTGAGGCTGACCCAGTATACTGATGATGTCATTTACATCTGCTTCTGTAATGACATAGTCTGGATTAGTCTTTCTTTCCTGAAAAAGTTCTGCCATTCGGGCTTATACGTCTTTTAATATTTCATCTTTTCCTACCGTGTTTTTGAATGCGGTTTCAAGTTCGTGTAAGTAGGATTTTAAGATTGTATATGCACTTTCGTCCATATGGAAAAAAGTGCTTGCTAGGTTGATGTTAATGGTTTTATTCATGAGGTTATTTTTTAGAGGTAATGCTTTGAACAGCATTGTTTAGTTCGCTCCAAACCGTTTTGAGTTCGGATAAAAATTGTTCGCCTTCCGGAGTAATCGAGTAATATTTTCTTGGGGGCCCAGAGGTGGATTCTTCCCAATGGTATTGTAATAGATTTGCATTTTTCAAGCGCGTGAGTAAAGGATATATGGTTCCTTCAACGACAAGCATCTTTCCCTTTTTAAGGGTGTCCAAAATTTCAGAGGTGTATAGGTTATTTCCTGCAATCAACGATAGAATACAGAATTCTAAAATTCCTTTCCGCATCTGAGCTGTTGTGTTTTCTATTTTCAAAATGTTAGATATTAGGTTATGCAAATATATAAATAAAAGATAGAACTATGTTATACATAGTAATAAAATTATTATTTTAACTTTTTGCCAACATTTTGGTGTAACATTTAAATTTACATTTAACTGATTAATCTTTGATTCATGTCTAGAAATTTAAATTATTACAGAATGATCCTCAGAAAAGTGAGTTTTGATAGGGAGTTATTTAGTAAGGAATTGAGTAAGGCAAATCAATATTTAAACAAGGAGGACAGCAGCCGTCTAAAGCAGTGGCTGGTTAGATTCTACCGACAGAACAGGCATTTAGAAGAGTTTTCAAACCAAGTGAACTCAGTTAATTCGGAGTAACTATTTTTATATTTTCAAATCGTATTGCACCTCTCATTATTCCTTCTATGGTTGAGGCAAGTGATTCTATAATGGGAAGTTTTAGTTGGCTTTTAGAGTAGATTAAACTAATTTCTCGAGCCGGTTCAGGGCTTTCGAAGGACCTTAAATTTTCAGCATTTTCGGGACTGAGTCTTCTTGTTTGTAAATAGGGGAGTAGGGTCATTCCCAAACCATCATTAGCAAGGTGAATTAGGGTTTCAAAACTTCCGCTCTTAAGATTGAACGAATGAGAGAAATTGGGTGTTTGACAGAGTTTTAGTACATGTTCCCTGAAACAATGTCCATCTTCGAGAACCAAAACATCCATTTTTTCTAAATCTGTTGCCTTTAGTGTTTTAAGTCGGGAGAGCGGGTGAGATTGTGGGATATATCCTACAAATGGTTCATAGTAGAGGGGCTTTTCAATGAGTTTATCGTCTCCTAAAGGAGAAGCTGCAATGCCAGCGTCTAACTTTCCGTTTTTTAATTCTTCAATAATTAATGCCGTGTTTAGTTCTTCAATCTTTAGATTGACTTTCGGGAACTTCTTGATGAAAGTATTGAGAAATAAAGGGAGTAAGGTGGGCATTATCGTGGGTATGATCCCTAGTCTAAAATTCCCTCCTACAACTCCTTTTTCAATGGATACAATGTCATCCATTCGCTTTGCTTCTTTCAAAATTGTTTTGGCTTGCCCTATAATTTTCTCGCCAATAGCTGTAAGTGAAATGGGTTTAGTGTTCCTGTTAAAGAGTTTAACCTCGAGTTCCTCTTCAAGTTTTTGAACTTGCATGCTTAGGGTGGGTTGTGTAACAAAACATTTTTCAGCAGCTTGAGTAAAGTTACCTTGTTCTGCCACAGCTAATGTGTATTGAAGTTGAGTGAGTGTCATGATTAACTATTAAAAAAATAAATTTAATAAGAATTTCTTATAATACAAAATAAGAAACATGATTTATTGTGTTTTATCATTAAAAATAAACTTAATTATTAGAAAAACTTATTTCAAAATGGATACCTCCATAAAAATATTAGTCAAAGGTGTTTCTCTATCATCAATAGTTTGTTTGTTGATTTCATCTACCACGTTCATTCCCTTGATTACTTCCCCAAAAACGGTATAGGAGCCATCGAGGTGATACGCTCCAGGACTTTGTTGAACAATAAAGAATTCATAGGGTGAAGCCAGCTTATAAGGATTTTCTATCTCGCTGCTGGGCATTGAAATAACACCTCGGTGGTGTTTATGCCCTTTTCGTGTATCTGGGGGAAGTAAATATTTACCGATTTCACCTCTTTTTCTTGATGTCTCTCGTCGGTCAGAATTACCTCCTTGAATAATAAATCCAGGTACTACTCGATGAAATGTGGTATTATTGAAATAGCCTCTTTTAGTTAGGTAAATAAAATTGGATCTGTGGTAGGGAGTGTTATGATAGAGTTTTATGTCAATATTTCCAAACCGGGTACTGATACGAACTTTATCTTCTAAATTTTCTTTTTGGTATTCAAAAAAGAAGGGAATAGCATTTTCATCATTCAAGACAATAAAATCTTCTTTGGGGGCAACTTCTTCTTCTTCTTTGGGTTGCTCGATCGGCTGCTTCTGTTGGATCACTTTTTTAACACTTGGACTTTTTTTCTTTTCAGTACTACATTGTGCTAGTATAAAAAATCCCATTAAGGAGATAATAAGTATTTTTGTTTTTGACATGGATTATCAAACTTTTATGAAATGTGTTTCAAATGTAAAAGATTTCTCTTTACCAGGAAAGCATGCTCATATTCTTACAGCTCCAATCGAACGTAGAGCACAGTTCGAACAATTACCGACAGAATTCCCAGAGGCTAAAAGTGCAGCAGTACTTCTTTATTGTTACCCCAAGGAAGGAAGAATGCATTTATCATTGATTAAGCGTGCACATTATGATGGTCCTCATTCAGGTCAAATTAGTTTACCTGGAGGAAAGCCGGAAGATTCAGATCAAAGTTTATGGCATACTGCATTGAGGGAATGTAGCGAGGAATTGGGGGTCATGCCTCAAGAATCAAAACCCTTGTTGAATTTAAGTCCAATTTACATCCCGCCGAGTAATTTTTTAGTAAGCCCTTTTGTTGTGGTTGATGCGATAACACCAAGATTTACACTTGATCCCCGCGAAGTGGCTCAGCACATTGAAATTCCATTGCGTGAACTTATTTTGACAAAAGTTAAACAAAGGAATTTAAACCAAGGAGTATCTGAGGGAACTACCGTTCCGTGCTATATCTATGAAGAGCACACAATATGGGGGGCTACAGCAATGATCTTGTCTGAATTTAAGTTTTTTTTAGAATACTGTGCATTGATTTAATTTTATCTTTAACCCCATTATAATAGCTTCTATGTTCAAAAAAAATCCGTTTGGTCATTACCTTATTTTAAAGAAATGGTTGATTCGTTATATGGGCTTTATGACTCACAGGCGCTATCGTGGTTTTAATGAACTTGAGATCGAAGGCTCTGAAATCATCAAGAGTTTACCTGATAAAAACGTACTTTTTATTTCCAATCATCAAACTTATTTTGCTGATGTTGTTGCCATGTTTCATGTTTTTAATGCCAGTTTAAGCGGACGTATAGATAGCATTAAAAATGTAGGATATTTGTGGTCTCCTAAACTAAATATTTACTACGTGGCTGCAAAAGAAACCATGCGAGCAGGTTTGTTGCCTCGCGTAATGGCTTATGCAGGCTCTGTTTCTATTGAACGCACTTGGCGTGAGAGTGGAAAAAACGTTAATCGACAGGTTAAAATGAGTGATATTACCAACATCGGAACCGCATTAAATGATGGTTGGGTGATTACGTTTCCCCAAGGAACAACCAAGCCCTTTGGTCCTGTAAGAAAGGGAACAGTTCACATCATAAAACGCTATAAACCCATTGTAATTCCCATCGTAATCGATGGTTTTAGGCGATCATTTGATAAAAAAGGATTGATGATTAAAAAACGAGGAATACTCCAATCTATGATCATTAAAAAACCCCTTGAAATCGATTATGAAAACGAAAGTATCGATAGCATTTTAGAAAAAATTGAATACGCCATTGAACAACATCCCTCTTTTTTAAAAGTAATTCCTCAAGAGGAACTTGAAGCTAAAAAGAAATTAGACGTTACCCGTCAATGGGAATTTTGATCATTCTATAATTCCAGCACAACTTATTCTTGCACCTGCAGCTCCAGAGGGTTGGGAGGTTAAATCATCCTCTCCTTGATGTACAATAACGGCTTTGCCCACTACATTCTTTGTCGCGTCATCACATCCTAGACACCATTGATCAGTTGAAAATGTAATCTCGCCATTTCCATCAGCATTGGCCTGAAAATTGCCAATATCTCCTCTGTGATAACCTGTTGTTGCACCCAAAGCACCGTGATTTTCAAAAGTTGGATTCCAATGCCCACCGGTTGATTTTCCATCGTCTGATGAACAATCTGCCTTTTCATGAATGTGAATCGCGTGAGTCCCTTCACTTAAACCCATTAATGATGCTTGCATGAGCACTTTTCCATTTTGTTCTGTAAAAGTAACTTTTCCAGAGGTTTCACTTCCACTTTTGGGATTCAGTTGAAACTGAAGTTTTTTAATACTTTTTCTTTCAATATTTTCGTTTTCTTCAGATTCTTGAGTAATCAAATTGACCTTGGACATCACTTCTTCATGACTCCCTTCAAAAACTTGAACTTCTTCGGAAACCTTACCATCTATACTACTAGAAATGGTCACTGTAGCTTTAGATAGCGTGTCATTTCGTTCTACTTCAACTTGGACTGACTTTTGAGGTTTTGATGATTTTTTTTGATTTTGACAGCCGATCATTAATCCAATGGTTAGACAGAATAAAAGGAGAATATTTTTTTTCATGGAAATATTTTATTTGGTTAAATAATGATGTTTAAAGATAATTATTCTTTGCTAAAGCGATTGAATCTAACTCAATTTGTTTCTTAATGTGCTCAACTTTTTATGTTATTTCTGAATCCAGTATCTTTACACAAAGATTTATAATTGAGAGAGTTTATTTTTGCCTTAACCACTTTATTTTTTGCCTCGTGTAAACCCATGTACAAAACTTCGGATTTTAATTTAAAAACCGCCCCAAGAGAACCGGATTATAGTCAAACAGAAAATTGGGCTGTTCTACCCAATCAATGGCCAATAGAACTCGAGGGTATTGTTGAGAATACGGGAGTCAAGAATGCGGATGTGTTTTATATTTATCCCACATTATTTACAGATAAAAAAGATCCTCAATGGAATGCAGACATCTATAATGAAGCCATAAGAAATAAAGTATTGTCACAAGCGATTGCTTTTCAAGCTTCTGCATGGACAGAAGCGGCAAATTTGTATGCCCCTTTTTATCGTCAAGCCCATTATCGAATTTTTGTAGATCCCTATGCAGCGCAAGGCAAAGAGGCAGGTGTCTTGGCTTATCAAGATGTAAAGCGGGCTTTTGAATTTTATTTGGCCCATTACAATCAAGGGAGACCCATTATCATTGCTTCTCACAGTCAGGGTTCTTTACATGCAAAACGTTTGTTACACGAGTTTTTTGAGGGTAAAATTTTGAAAGAAAAGTTGATTGCTGCCTATCTTGTGGGGGTGAGGATCCCACAAAATGAATTTAAAGATATTCCTCCACTAGTTCAGCCCGATGCTGTTGGGGGTTTTCTGAGTTGGAATACTTACAAGAGAAATAAGCTCCCCAAACGTTACGATTATTGGTACAAAGGAGGTGTTGTCAGTAATCCCATTTCTTGGGACGATCAAGAAGTCAGTAATAAAAAAGACCATTTAGGAGTTTTGAGTTCTGACAAAAAAATATATCCAAAGAGTCTTAAAGTTGAAAAAATTGACGGGATGTTATGGTCAAGTGTGCCAAAAATTCCCAAGCGTTTTTTTCTTTCCTTTATCAAGAGTTATCATTTTGCAGACATCAATCTTTTTTGGGCTGATATTCAGGAAAATGCAAAAATAAGAGTATCCAGTTGGGCTAAAAAAAATCAATCAAATTTATAATGCTAGTTTCTTTATTAAATGAATGTAAGGATCATTGGATTAAGGCAAAACACAATAAAAAACATCCTTTCCGATTTTTTACTTTAGCAACGGTTGCGCTCGATGGAAGGCCACATCTCAGAACGGTGGTGCTTCGAAATTTTGACTCAAATGCTTTACAATTTACTATTTATACGGATTTGCGATCCAGAAAAGTAAACGAATTAGAGCAAGATGCAAGAGCTCAGTTTTTATTTTACGACGCCAGGCGAATGCTGCAAATTGTTGTTGGAGTGCGTCTTGTTGAATCAAATACGGATTCCTCTATTTACAATGCTATTCCCGAGCAGAGTAAAAAAGATTATGCCACAAAAATGAGCCCAGGAAGTCAAATTAGTTCTCCCGAAAAGGTTCAATACGACTTTTCAGATAAAGGTCATTTCCTACAACTTGTCTTTAAAGCGGAAACAATTGAATATTTACGTCTAAAACGCCCCAATCATTTACGTGCTTTCTTTAGTTTGAAAAAGAATTGGGAAGGGTCATTTTTGGTTCCCTAAAAAAGTTCAATAACAAGACTTTTTTTGTAAATTAGTTGTTCTATTAACTTCAATTTTCAATTATCATGTACAATAAACATTCAAAAAACAATTCTAATAGTAGACGCTCTTTTATAAAGAAGGGAGTCGCTGCTTCTTCATTATTTATTGTGCCTCGTCATGTTTTGGGAGGAGTAGGATATACAGCTCCTAGTGATCAACTTGCATTGGCAGGGATCGGAGTTGGTGGAAAAGGTGAAGGAGATTTAAGAAACGCATCGGTAAGAGGAAGAGAGCGAGTAATCGCTCTGTGTGATACAGATAGTTCAGGTAAAGGAGGAGTAGGAAAGTCGATGAAAAGATTTTCTGATGCAAAATTTTATGACAACTTCAAGGAAATGTTGGATAAAGAGAAGGATATTGATGCGGTAACGATTTCAACTCCCGATCACACACATGCCGCTGCTGCTGTTTATGCAATGGAACGAGGTATTCATATTTATGTTCAGAAACCCCTTACACACAACATTTATGAAGCACGTTTGCTAACTGAAATGGCGCGGGAGAAAAAATTAGTTACCCAAATGGGAAATCAAGGGGCTTCAAATCCCGATCAACTACAGATTCAAAAATGGATTAATGAAGGGGCTATTGGCACCATTACTAAAGTAAATGTTTGGACAAATCGACCCGTATGGCCACAAGGTGTTGAGATGAAACAACCCGATGCAGCTGCCAAACCTGCAACTTTAAACTGGGATCAATGGTTAGGCCCAGCACCAGAGACCCCTTACATTCCAGAGATGCACCCTTTTAATTGGAGGGGTTGGTGGAATTTTGGAACAGGAGCACTTGGTGATATGGGATGTCATTTGATTGATATTCCTTTTAAAGCACTTGGATTGAAATACCCAACGGATGTTGAATGCAGCATTGGGGCAATTTTCACTAAAATGTGGAGTCCAGATTATTATCCAGAAGGATGCCCGCCTTCTTCATCGGTTTCCTTACATTTTGATGCAACAGAAAAAAACAATAGTCCCATACAAATGACATGGAGTGATGGGGGTATTCGACCTTTCCACCCCGACTTACTCCCAGCAGATGTCAGTATCGAAGCGAATGGTGTTATTATGATTGGTGAAAAAGGTGTAATTACTTGTGATGCTTATGGAGATGACCCTAAATTATACCGTAAAGGAGAACCCGTAATTCGCGGTGAAAAAGTTAAAATTTCAGAGCCTGAATTTGGACATCAACGTAAGTGGGTAGATGCCTGTAAGGCAGGATTTGACAGTGTGGAACACCAAGCACTTACTTCATCTTTTGACTATTCAGGTCCCTTAACTGAGACGGTTTTAATGGGAAATATTGCCATTAGAAGTTATATGCTAACAGAGTCAGAAGGCAAAAGACGTACAAATTATATTGGTCGTAAAAAATTACTTTGGGATGGAAACGGAATGAAGATTAAAAATCTTGATGCCGCAAACCAATTCGTAGGAAGAACGTATAGAAAAGGTTGGGAGTTAACATAAAAAAACGTGTCGTTTGAGAATACTTGTAACAGGTGGATTAGGGTATATCGGTTCGCATGTAACTGTGCTTTTACTTCAAAAAGGTTACGAGGTTGTTTCTGTAGATAATCTGGATAACTCCTCTATCGATGTTTTGGAAGGGATTGAAGCGATTACAGGAACAAGACCTTTCTTTGAGGCTTTAGATGTTAGGAATGAAAATCAAATGAAAGATTTGTTTGATAAATACCCTAATATTGATGGTGTCATTCATTTTGCAGCCTACAAAGCCGTTGGAGAAAGTGTTGAAAAACCACTGGAATACTATGAAAATAATTTGAATGGGTTGGTTCAGGTATTAAAACCAGTCACTCAAAAAGCAATTCCATTTATATTTAGTTCATCTTGTACCGTATACGGCCAAGCAGACAAAATGCCAATCAACGAGGATATTCCTTTAAAAAAGGCATTTTCACCTTATGGAAATACCAAACAAATAGGGGAACAGATTATTGCTGATTGTTGTAAAGCTTATAAAGGGTTTAATGCGATATTATTGCGTTATTTTAATCCTATAGGAGCCCATTCTTCAGCAAGAATCGGCGAATTTCCTCAAGGAACTCCACAAAATCTAATCCCATTCCTCACCCAAACCGTAATAGGAAAGCGTGAGGTGCTTAAAATTTTCGGTTCTGATTACGACACTCCAGATGGTACTTGTATTAGAGATTATATTCATATTATGGATTTAGCTCAAGCCCATGTGGAAAGCCTGAATTATCTGATTGAATCCAAAAATTCAGAAGCCTGTGAGGTGTATAATGTTGGAACAGGAAAAGGAGTAAGTGTTTTGGAAGTAGTTCGAACTTTTGAGAAAGTAACAGCTGAGAAAGTACCCATTGAAATGAGTGAACCTCGAACAGGAGATATAATAACAGCTTTTGCCGATCCTTCCAAAATAAACAATAGAATAGGTTGGAAAGCACAATATTCTCTGGAGGATTCTTTGATGAGTGCTTGGAATTGGGAAAAGCAATTAAAAGGAACAATCGAGACAATGAAAAAAGAAGTTTAATTAGTAAAAATGAATAACAGCTCAAAAATTAATCGTCGGAATGCGATCAAAGCAATGGCTTTAAGCTCAACTGCTTTAGCAATCCCTAATCTTCATTCTGAAATAAAGCCAAAAGTAGCGCCATTAAAAGGGAATATTAATCACTCTGTCTGTCAATGGTGTTATAGTAATATACCTTTAGAGACCCTCGCAAAAGAAGCTAAAAGCTTAGGGTTAGTAGGAATCGATCTGATTGGTGCAGAGGGCTGGGACACTTTAAAAAAGTATGGATTGACTTCTACTATGTGTTATGGAGATTTAGAGGGGAAGTCTACAAGAGATTTAACTAAAGGATGGTGTGACACTAAATATCACGAAGGTTTAATAAAACATTACAAACGATTTATACCCTTGGTGGCAGAAGCAGGATGGACAAATCTTATCTGTTTTAGTGGAAACAGAAGAGGAATTGACAACAAGACTGGTTTACAGAATTGTGTCAATGGTCTCAAAGAAATTATCCCGACAGCAGAAAAATACGGTGTTATTTTAAATATGGAACTCTTAAATTCTAAAGTTGATCATAATGACTATATGTGTGATAATTCCGAATGGGGGGTTGCACTTTGTAAAGCTTTAGGGTCTGATAATTTTAAGTTGTTGTATGACATCTATCATATGCAAATTATGGAAGGTGATGTGATTCGAACTATTCGTGAGAATAAAGAATATTACGGTCATTTTCATACTGCAGGTGTTCCTGGAAGAAATGAAATTGATGAGTCTCAAGAGTTATACTACCCAGCTATAATGGAAGCCATAGTGGAGTCAGGATTCGAAGGATATGTCGCTCAAGAATTTATTCCTAAGAATAAAGAGAATAATGGCTTTGATTCTCTAGCTGACAGTATTCGTCGATGTGACGTTTAGCGCGTTTATTCGTATTTGGCAGGTTTTCCTTTAGCAGCAGTATTTTTGAGAAATGTTCGAATATCTTCATTTGCTTTGATCAGGTCTTCATTACGAAGATACATCATATGCCCACTACGATAGCCTTCAAAATAAAAACGATCTTTCATTTTACCACTTGGATCAACTTGCCACATGGTGTATTTTGCATTGAAATACGTGGTAGCTCCGTCGTAATATCCGGATTGAAAAAGTACTTTCATGTAGGGGTTTTCGGCCATTGCACGGCGTAAATCCTCTCGAGTATTATCATTATCATTATTCCAGGGCCTCACAGGACCAAACATATTGTATTTAATATCCGTTTTAAAATTTAATTCTTTTTGGATGTAATGATTGATTGCTGGAGTAAATGAATGTAGCCATGAGGTGAGTTCAGCGCTATAATCGGGTCGCATTCCAGCATCTTTACGATCGATGCCTAAATAGCGTGAGTCCAACCTTCCAATGGTTTTTCCTTCTTCCCTCAATAGTTCTTTCCAAAAAAAAGATGTGGAAATATCTAAGTTATTTTGCAATATGACTTTCTCTGAAAGGCCAGAATACAAGGACATCTTGGAGGCTATTTCAGATCGTTCTTCTTGTTGAATAAATCCACCTTTGGCAAGAGCAGGGATTAAATCATTAATTGCAAAATCTTCAACCTCAGGGAGCATCTCTGTAAGGTCTTTTTGTTGTAGTTGGGGACTAAGTTTCTTATGATACCAAGCTGCCGCAGCGTAATATGGTAGATTGATTGCTGATGAAACGGGACCCCCCACCCGTATTACTTTATAATCTGCTGGCGAAACCATGATAACTCCATTGATGTACATCCATTGCCTTTCTTGCAGTGCAGCAGAAAGTCCCATGACTCTTGTGCCTCCATAGCTTTCTCCGATTAAATATTTTGGGGATTCCCACCGTTGTTTTCTGCTCACAAAAGTAGTAAGCCACTCTGCTAAATAGCTGATGTCTTCGTTGATTCCGAAAAATGTTTTTCCATCTTCTTTTTTTCCATCATAATCAATAATTCGAGAATACGCTGTATTTACAGGATTGATGAAAACGATATCAGCTACATCTAATATGGAGTTGGGATTGCTTTTGTATCCATAGGGTTGCACAGGATAGCCTTCTTCGTCAATATTTAGTATTTTGGGCCCCGTATAAGCTAAATGCATCCAAACTGATGCAGAACCTGGACCTCCATTAAAAGAAAAGAGCAAGGGACGTTCTGGATTGCTTTTTAGGTCCGTTCTTTTGTAATAGGTGTAAAATAAAGTAGCAATTGGCTTTCCGTTTTTATCCCAAACAGGTTGCGTTCCGGTTTGTGCTTGATAATTTACATTTTTACCTTTAATTGTAGTGGTATGATAGGTTGTTACAATCGTATCAATAGGAATTTCCCTATTCTGAGCCAATGAAACAAAAGAAATAAAAAGTACAGCAAGGGATGATAAATTATATTTTTTCATAAGGGAACAATTAGATGATATGTAGTTTTGATGTTAAAAAAAAACCCTCAGCTAGAGGGTTTTTTTAATCTATGAGAAGAATAAATTAATTGATTGACATCTTGGCACTTCTGTTAATTTTAGCTCTTCTACTTTCTTTTCTTCCAGCGGCTGTATTGTTGTCGCCGATCAGTTTTGTTTCACCATAACCAACGGTATTTAATCGGTTGGCATCAATACCATTTTCAATAAGATATTCTTTAACTGAAGAAGCTCGTTTTTCCGATAATTTCATATTGTAGCCTTCAGATCCGTCACTTGAAGCATATCCTTCGATATTGATCGATGCATCAGGATATTTATTCAATAAATTTTTCACTACATCAAGGATTTCTTTGTCATCAGAATCAAGAGCATTGCTACTTGCAGGGAAAAGAATTTTATTATTCTCACTGTTGATGAAATTGATTAAGTCTGTAGGCTCGTCTGGGCAACCATTGTTTGCAGCTGTACCCGCTAAATCAGGACAATTATCGTCTTTATCTGGCACACCATCTCCATCAGAGTCTGTCCAAGGACATCCACCATTGGCAGAATCTCCAGCAACTTCAGGACATCTGTCTTCATTGTCTGCAACACCATCTCCATCAGAATCTGGGCATCCATTCATTGCAGCGGTTCCTGCTTTAGTGGGACAGGCGTCGTCAATGTCAGCAATTCCATCTCCATCTCCATCTGGACAACCTTGAAGAGCTTCTGTCCCCGCATCTTCAGGACAACGGTCTTTATTGTCAGGAATACCGTCACCATCCGTATCAGGACATCCGTCAAATTCTTTGAGACCAGGAACATCTGGACATACGTCTTTTTGATCTGGAACACCATCTTTATCAGCATCTCCAGCTCCAAAATTATAGCTTAACCCAACGATGTGTTGCAAGTGATTATAAGTACTGCCTTCAACATTACCTCTGTAAGAGGTACTTACATTGATTGCAAAGTTATCGTCTAAATAAAAGTTTACTCCAATTCCACCAAGTGCAGTTCTATTGGTTTCAGTTGAAGGGAAGAATCCGTCTCTATCTTTTCCATCCGAAAATTTTGAAAGTCCATAACCCGCGAAGAGGTAGGGAAGCGTTTTACCTTCAGAAAGATTGTATTTAACAACCCCATCTAGAGAGAAGTAATTAAGATCAGTATTATTGTTTTTAACATTATTGAGGGCGTATTGGGCACCAATAGAAAATCCAGCTCCAATGTAACGTGATAAACTCAGAGCAGGGGCTCCAAAGTTTAAACCAGAATCAACATCATCTCCTTGTAAATTTATAAGATCAACTCCAACAGCGATGGCCCAAGGATTTTCTGATGTTTGTGCAAAGGTAGGTAGGGTAGTAGAGATTAAAGCTACTAAAAACAATATGGGTTTGAGTAATTTCATAAGAATTGATTTAAAGTATAAATATACTAATTTTACCACAAAAAAAAATCTTTACTAAAAAAAAATATTTTGTAAAATATGAATAGGTCGGAGTCTTCAATTTGAATGATGCTAATGCCTTATATGATACTGTATGAAGCTGTTTCACTTGAAAAACTGAAGGGTTTGTTTTAATCTAATTTATTTTCTTTTTTGTGTATTTGTGAAATGAGAGTCGTTTTAAAAATCAAAAAAGTCTTGTGCTTTACAAGAATGTGTTAATTTTAATGAGTTTACTAGTGGGTATCGAAACCAAGAAAGTTGTAAATTGATGCTGATTTATGAAATTTGGTTTTGTATCACTTCACATTTGATAAATAAAATAATAAATACAATGAAAAAAAGAGATTTTTTAAAAACATCTGCCGCATTTGCTTCAACGGCCTTATTACCTTCTTCTATTTTTGCATTATCAAACAACAATGCAAGATTAAGAACCGCTCATATTGGAGTAGGGAATATGGGTGCTGCTGATTTGGCATCAATATCCTCTCACGAGCTGGTTGATGTTGTTGCCTTGTGTGATGTAGATTCCGACAATCTAGCAGCGGCTAAAAAACTACACCCCAATGCAAAAACATTTTCAGATTACAGAACGCTTTTAAAAGAGATGTCAGCTGATATCGATGCAGTTGTTGTTTCCACTCCCGATCACACCCACGCTCCCGCCTCCATGATGGCGATGGAGATGAATAAACCTGTTTATTGTCAAAAACCGCTAACCCATTTTGTGTCGGAGGCAAGAGCCATGCGTAAAATTGCCGAGGAAAACAATTTAGTAACTCAAATGGGGATACAGGTGCATTCTTTTTATGATTACAAATTAGCTACTGTTCTTATTCAATCTGGGATTATTGGTAAAGTAAGTAAGGTCCATGCTTGGTCACCAAAAAATTGGGGTTATGATGGTCCCGAACCAAAGGGGGCAGATACAGTTCCAGATCATTTGGATTGGAATTTGTGGTTAGGAACTTCCCCTGAACGACCCTATAAAGACACCGTTTACCATCCAGGGAACTGGAGAAAATTAGTGGATTACGGTTGCGGAACCCTCGGAGACATGGGGGTGCATATTTTCGATACACCTTATAACGCTTTGGCGCTTGATGTTCCCTTAACAATTACCAATAAATGTCGTAAGCCTAATGGATTTGGTTTTCCAGAAAATAACAATGTGACTTATACATTCCCAGGAACAAAATATACTACAGACACCTTAACTTGGGTATGGTCAGATGGACCAGGTATGCCCAAAGTCAACAAAGAATTAAAACTTCCCAATAAAGAAAAGCTTCCTCTACAAGGAGCTATGTTTATTGGAGAAAAAGGACGCTTATTACTTCCTCATTTTATGGAATTACCTCGACTCATTGTAGATGGAGAATATCAGGAAATTGATATAAGCCAATATGATCCCAACAATAGTCTTGGAAACAATAAGAATGACTACGAACGCGATGCACCAAAACACTATCATCAGTTTGTAGATGCATGTCTTGGAAAGGATAAGGCTTCGGCGCCCTTTTCGTATTCAGCAAGGTTAACAGAAACAATTTTGTTAGGAGTAATTGCTGGACGTTTTCCCAAACAGACGCTACATTGGGATAATGAAAAAGCTCGTTTTAAAGAAGAAGAGGCGAATGCCTTTTTGAGTGGTGACTATCGAGAATTTTAAGATTGTGAGCATTTAACACAAAAGGGATTAACGAAAGGGGATCCCTTTTTTCATTTTTACTGGATTTAAGTCACTTGTAAAGGATCTAAATGAATACTTAACTTTAAATATTATAATGGGTTGAGTTATTTTTTTATATTTGATTTCATATGAAAAAACTATTAAAACGGATTCAGCTTCTTCCTTTCATTTTATTGACTGTTATTTCTTGTTCAGATAATGAAAACAATGAAAGCGAGGCTGCATTTTTGGATAAAATTGACAATGTTGTTTGGACCCGCGGTAAAAACTTTAAAACATTTAAAAGCAACCCTTTCAAGTTGTTTATTGTTGAAGATGGAATTTGTTATGAATTCAGTGAGGGAGACACCATGGTTAACAGTAATAAATTCAGTTATAGTGTTAAAAAAAACAATGTAGACACCCTTCAGTTGGGGTATAAAGTTGTAGGAGAAAGAATCAATCATTGTGGAACTTTCACCTATTATATGGATTCTAACGAAAACCTCATTAGAACATATAAAGAGTGTGCGACTATTTATAACAATACTCAAGTTTTAGACTACTATAAATCCGAGTTAACTTTAGAAGAAGTCTGCTCTAACTAACTGTTATCTACTTAGATTAACGATTTAAAATTACCAATTATATAACATTTGTTAGATAAGGAAGTAAAGCGATCCAATTGGATTTTTAATCTCGCCTTTAGTCATTTCGTAACTATTAGGAAAACCTTTCAAAACAGCTCGTAAGACATTTGAATCCTACGCACTTTAATTAGCAATATCAAAGGATATAAGATATAAACTACTTGGACACGCTAACCCAACCATTAAAGCACACTATCAGTATTGGGAATGGGATGAACTAAAGCTGCAAGTAGACGAAGCACACGAATTAGTTCTAAAGGAATATAGAGTAGAAGATATCTATAAAGCTATATACAGTAGAGGTAAGGAGTTAGGTCTTTAATCTAAATCTTCTGCATCTAAAATGTCAGGTACAAACGAAATGACTGCAATTGTGGCTGCTACTCTAGCGGCAACTCTTCCTGTTCTAAATGATTCAATAATCTGTTCTTTTCTCTTGGTTATAAATCCATCTGCAAACCAAACATCACTAATTATTCTGTCATCAAAATCAAGTTTTTTAGTCCATCTTTTATATTTATTTTGATTTATTTTGTTTGTTGATGAGACTAAATCTATCGCAATAGAGCCAAAAAAAAATCCTAATATAATATTTGGGGCTTTATCATTGTAAGAATTAATTGCAGCTAATTCTCCAATTTGAAATAATTCCTCTTTAGTTAATTCTTCATATACTTTTATTTCAGATAAACTTTTTTGGGCTGATACTGTTGCTGTTATTAATAAGAAAGTTAATAGAGTTATTGTGTTTTTCATTTAATTTATACCTAAATATAATAATTCCATCGCAAAATTATTTTTTAAACACTTTGATTAGAAAATAAATACCTAATGACCCTAATCCTGCTATTAATAGTTTATCAGCATATTGCCAAGACATCAACTTAAAGAGGATAGCAAAGCAAGTAATTGAAAACCCAATATATTTTAGTTTTTCCATTTACTCAAATGTACAAATTCCATCACAAAGTTTTAGTGAATCCTCAATACTGAAAACACCTTGTGTATAAATTTTAAAGTATGGATTTAAAGGTTATATAGTTTTTACTACTGAAATATGGGAATATCCCATAAGAATTCATTCAGTACATCTTCAATATAGTGATACACTAAAACAGGTTGGAATTAGATTATCAAAAAGTGGGAATGAACAATAAGGCTTCAGTACTCTCTTCATCTTCAACGTCATCGCCTCATTCCCACAAGGATTGAATATATAATTTAAATATCTAAAATATTAAAAGGTCAACTACTTGGTATATATATTATTATCTAATTTATCTATAATGAAAAACTATAAGGACTTTCCGTTTAAAGAACGTAAGAATTACGAAGAAACCTTTGTACAAAACAATAGTGCCTTGATTCGAGATATTACAGGAGCAAGTTTAGTGTATAACATCTCACAAACAGAAATGGATAGGCGTTCAGGGATAGATGCTATTCTAGTGGTAGACGGTGGACTTTCTGGAGTTGCTCTAAGGATTAGAAAGCCAAAGTATAAGAAGTACAGTAAAAGGTTTACGGTAGGACATCATATAAGCCAACCTAACAGCCAAATACATTCAATATTAAATAGCACTAACGATTCATTAGTTTTTCATCCTCATTTCATCTTGCAGGTAAATGCTGTGTTTAAAAGAAGTTGATAAGTCATTGAAATTAACCGTGTTTTTGATAAAATCAATGTACTAATAAAATACACACCCTAAAATTAGCACATTTATAACACTTTTTAAGAAATCTTATTATATAAATGTATTACGGTGATAACGGCAAGTTATTATACCGTTCACCCACGAGGGACGAAAGTTAGTTAGTGGGTTAGAAGTCGGATAGTAGACTGCAGGATTGAGTGAAGGGTGTAGAAAAGCCTGCCACACAATAACATCTAAAAATAGCGGTTGAGGTTTCTCCGATAGATACGAAAATGGACTTACTATAGAGGTGTATGGGGAGAAATGGACTG